>MDSV01105300.1_pt1 | contig 38773 bp, 36 predicted proteins | sample 810851 | NCBI WGS metagenome assembly MDSV01 (sample SAMN05326640, study PRJNA326480) | marine metagenome | isolation source: seawater | place: Atlantic Ocean: North East | collected 2012 | reverse complement strand
TTGAGATTTTTGCCATCCAATTATTTTCTTTAAAGTTGCCTTCCAAAATGGGTCTTTATGGTCAGGATTGTAAGTATTAAAATAAGGATCACGATCAAGTGAATATTTGTTGTTAAAATTAAGAATAAATTCTCGCCCGTTTACGCGTTCGAGAAGGCTTTCCACGCTTGATGAACTCCCACTTGTTACTAGGCCCGCGACAGATACTAGAGCTCCCATGCCTTCGGGGAATTTAAAACCAGAACTACTATTGCTTTCAGAGATTTCAAATATTGCTCGTGCGGTGAATTTTTTTTCAGCGTTTATCGCATAATATCCTGATAGGAAGACAGATAAACCGGTAATTAAAGTTATAAGAAATTTGTGCGCCCAGAGTGCTGCAAGCAACTCGCCTAAATCTAATTCTGCATCTTCAGAGTTTGGGTTTTGAGACATTATTTCAACATTTTCAGATAATGTTTTTGTATACAAAAGTTTGCATACGGTTACAAGGTAATAGCGTAATCCGAAAATAAAGCATTTAAACTAAAAACGCCCCCAAACTTTCATTCGAGGGCGTAATTGTTTTTTTTTACAGGTTCTAGTAGCCCGGAGCAGGTCCGTCTGTTGTAGAAACTGTGGTTCCTGTCGATGAATCGTCGCTGGTCACCGCTACTACAACTGCAGCCACTACTGCAGCAGCTACTGCTATGGTCGCTGCTGCAACGCCACCGACTGCTGCTGCTGTTCCAGCAGCTGCGCCGGCACCGGCCCCTGCCGCACCGCCTGCCGCACCGCCTGCCGCACCGCCAGAGCTACCAGCTGCTGATCCAGCTGTTTGAGCACCTAAAGGTAAAGCAACAAGTGCTGTTATCGCTAAACTAGCTAATAGTTTTTTCATTATTTAGTCCTTTTGCAAAAGTACATATTTGATATTCCACAAATTTTTTCTTTAATCAACCATGAATTTTTAAGATTAGTTAGAAAAATGAACTGTTGCTAAATATCAACACTTTTTAATCGGCTATCGGTCTAATCGCTCAGTTAATATATAGCCGATTGTCTCACTATGATATTGTGATGCTCTGCGGACAATTTTTCGATCGTCCACATAATAGGTGTTGTTTAATTCATATTCATTATTGCTGCAATTTTCTTGAAATCTTGTGACGGAGAAATTTATATCCCAAATTTTGATTACTTCCTGACGATTATTTTTTTCAATGCTGCATTGAAACTTATGTTTCAAAATTTTGTTATTTCCAGTGATGTACATCAGTTCTCGTTTGTAAATTTTTATATCATCGCCAATTTTTGACCATGGTGGCATTGAAGAAGAAGAACCCATCAAATCATCACCCATTCCTCTTGATGCTTTCAAAATCCCTTGTTCCATAGTAATAGTCGCGCCGTCAGCACCCAACCACGTTTGTCCAATACCCTGTCCAGCGTATGGTGTAAGTGTGCCGTTTTGGCCTGATTTCAGTTCTACGAAGAGCACGGGTATGTTAGCTGCATCGATTTGTTTTCTAGTTAATATATTTCGTGAATCAATAAAAATCTTTGAACCATTTGGTTGTTCAAAAACTTGTTTCAGAAGTTTAAGAGTTTTAATTTCACCTGTTTCTAGCTCTGAAGTGTTTGAGCAAGATGTTAGTGTTAAAATTAGTGCAAGATGTATCAGTAAAGTTTTCATTTCCATAGTCTCCCAGACTCTCTTTGAAAGTCTGCATTCTGGAATTTCTCAATCTGTCGGTATAGTTGGCGAGCACTTCTTAAGCTTGCACCACCATCTCTTGAGATGGGGCGGATAGTTAACCTTCGTCTCGATTGGTTCGGTGATGAAATAATCCAATCTATTGGTAGACTTACGTATATTGCCTTATCAAACGATCCCTCCCCAAAGGTTTCAAAAGGTACGTCTGTCAGCGTTGCGTATCCGCCTACCTCCCATCCGCTTCCAAATTTGCGGGAGATTGTCGTTGTTGCACCCCAGTCGCCTGCGAGGAATCTTCCTGCATTGACCTCTATATCAAACATACCGCCTGCGTCGTAGTAGAGGCTTAAATGGCCGATTGTTGTCTCGTAACCGAGCAAGTCAAACCGCATGTCATAGTCTCTTTGTCGAACGTGATGGATATCTATACCAATCCCAACAGGCCATTGCGCCGGCTTGTATAGGATTTCTCCGCCAAAGCCGGCAAAAAACGGCTCCAAAAGTCCAGCGTGGGCGCGACCATATAATCCAGGCGCTAAATTATTGACATACGAGAATTCTAATTTGGTGATATGGCCACTTTGCCCTGCTAAATCATAAAGTGGCCAACTTGACTGTACTCTAGGCAATTGTGATTCAGAATCTAAGCGCTGATTATCAGTAAGATTAGTTAAAACTGACTTGCGAACTGCACCTGAAATTTTCAATCCTGGTGCCAGCAAGTAACCAGCTCTTACCTCAATGCCTGTCTCTAACATGATAGGCAATTCCGGATTAAACAGACGGTGTTCAATGTAAGGGCCTAATCCCCAGGTGAGACGTGGACTATTTTTCGTGAAATCATAAGCTTGCCCATCAACGGCTGCAATTGAAGGATTATCGGTTGCTGGTGCAGCAGAGCCAAATTGTTCGGCTGTTACCTTCTCCAAGTCTACGTGATAAGTTGCCACCTTTAGATCTCGAGAATAGAATGATATCCTGGCATATTTTATTTTATCAGATGAGAATCGTTGTAAAGTGCTTGTAACTCGACCAACAGCCTGTGCTGTTGACCGAAACTTTGTATTTGTAACAACAACGGTAACGGTATTTCCCTCAAAATTTAAATGATGGATCTCAAAGCGGTCAGCTGAAAAAACTTTTCTTATTAGGTCTTCATTATTCTGATTAACAGCTAAAGCCTGATCTCCCCGCAGTCGCATTGGGACTGGTGCGAGCTCCTTACCGCCTAAATTCGGCGGTCGGCCAGGATTGATAGAGATGTGGGCGGCTATTGAAAATTGATTTCCGTAGAGATATTGTGCCGAAATGCTGGCGTAGTCATTCAACTGGTATGACGCCCCAAAATTCCATGGGCTATCAACATCCAAATATAGACTTTCCCGGTCCATAGTGTCTGGTGTATATTCAGCTGAAGCTTTGATTTTGTCTCCGAAATGGTAGTTCATACCGTAAAAAAAAGCAGCGTCACCTTGAAACCAATTGATAGTGCTTAATGTTCCGCCTTTACTTGCCTTTTTTTGTTGTCTTTCATTAAATTTTGATGAAAAAAATCCTAAGGGATTCGAAAATGTATCCCTGCCAGCTAGACGGCCGAAGCCAAGTCCCGCTGTCAATTCGAGGTTTCCAATTGACTTTGTACCAACAAAATACTCTGAAGAGTACCAACCTGTACCAATAAAATCACGAAGGCCAATCGAGAGTGCTGGTAGGTATTTCCCCTCATTGTTTATTGAAAGATGCGCATCAAAACTTCTATCCCAAACCACCCTTTCCTGTGCGAAATAACCACCCCGGCCTAGTCCTGCATATCGAAAAGACACGCCAAGTTGCGGCAGTGCCTGAAATGAAAGTCCATTCATAAAGATATATTCATGGTTTTGGTGATTTAAAATCAATTCACCATCGGGAAGGCGCCTTGCAGTCGGTAAGTCGAGAATGCCAGGTAGGCCAAAGTTACCTATATTGACCTGCTGTTTATCATTTGCCGTTGCATAACCGGGAGCCAGGATAGAGATTAGGATGCAAGCCAATAAAACTAAAAATTTGTTTTTCTGTCTTTTTTCACGTTGCAAGAATGGACCCGGATTTTTTTTGTTAATATCGCTAAAACCTCTAGTCGGGTAGAAGTAAGTTTCGAGCCACAGATTATTAGCTATTTCTTTCACTATTTGTGCTTAGTATATGAATTGGTATAGTAAGTTCAATGGAAGTTTTATTTAGAATCATAGTTAAGTGATTTTTTAGGTATTGATTGGTGTAGGATTTTGTTGGTGAGAAGAAAAAAATGAAATTTTTACAAACTGCATTGATATGTTTTTTGCCAATTTTTGTTATGTCTCATGCCGCAGCAGAGGAAAAAATCATTCAGCAGGAAGAAATATCATTTGAGAAATGCCTTGAGGTAATCACTATTAGTGAAAATAAGTTGTCAATTGCTCCAAAGATAGAAGATTTCTCGGATCAAAAGCGTGTCGCTATATTCACTCTCGCTGACGGTTCACTCACCATTGCTTGTGATAAAGTAAAGAGCAATATAACCGTTTCGACGAATACAAATTAATTTATCTTCGATAGATCATTTAACGCGATTTCAGTCCTTGTTTGTTTATGAAGTAGGTCTATTAGTATCCATGCGCGCTTGTTATCTGCGATCTCATCCACCTTGCAAATAAAGTCAGCAAAAGGCCCTCGTTCAATTTTGACGCGATCGCCGCGAATAATGTTACCTATTTTTTGGACGATGTCATCTGTATCACATCTGCACTTCAGACCTTCGATAATTTGAGTGGCTACCGGGTGATATGTTCCGTCAAGTGTCACGGCCTTGGATACTCCCCGCGTTCCATTGATACTATTCCAAGGAACTGGCTCTATTACCGTACCCATGAAGAGGTAGCCTGGAAAGAGTGGAATTTTAAGATTTAAAAACTTGTTGTTCTTTTTTGTTGTTTTTACGATAAGGGGACAAAAAACGTTAAAGCCTTGTTGCTTCAAATTCTCACATGCTTTTGAATGAGAATTTGGTTTGGTCTGAAGAAGATACCAATGCAAAAGTTAACCTTTCAATTATTCAGGCATATGTTCAATTTTGAGCGCATTTAAATTTTTTAAAAGTAATGGCTCAGTACTTAAAATTTTTAAAAAAACTATAAAATATATTTTGCATTTTATCAAATATTGAATTAGCAATGCTCAAGATTGAGCAAAATTGGCGAAGATCAAAAAAGTTACCTAAAATTGACGTAGCATTTAATCGCGCTACGATGCGGTAGCTTTATTCAAAAAAAATGTATGGCTAGTAGAAGAGACCAACGGCAGCAAGAGACGCACTTTAAGGTGATGCAACTCGTTGATGCGGACCCTGCTATTTCAACCCGTGAAATTGCTAAAAAGGTGGGGATTTCTAATGGTGCAGCATATTACTGCGTAACAGCACTTATTGATAAAGGTTTTGTGAAGTTGAAAAACTTTACACAGTCTAAAACTAAAGCAAACTATATTTACGAACTCACACCACGCGGTATTAGGGTCAAGGCAGCTATGACGGTTCAATTTCTCGAACGCAAAAGAGATGAATACAATGACTTAAAAGCAGAGATAGAAAGACTGGAAAATGAATTAGGTATAGATGATGAAATGTAATCCAGTGATAAAAAAAGGCCAGTATGAGTAATTGCGAACCACTAACCTGCTTCAAGGCTTATGATGTACGTGGAAAACTTGGCGAGGAGTTAAATGAGAAAATTGCATATCGAATAGGTCGTGCTACGGCACAATTCTTAAATGCAACAACTGTAGTCGTAGGCTTTGATGCCAGAGCCACATCACCAAATTTAGCCCGATCTCTAGGCAGAGGAATCTGTCACGCCGGTGCTAACGTCTTGGATATTGGTCTCGCTGGTACTGAAGAAATGTATGCTGCAGTGTCGGAATTTGGTGCTTGCGCTGGGATTGAGGTAACCGCTTCTCACAATCCTATTAATTACAATGGTATGAAAATTGTCAAACATTGCTCCCAACCCTTAAAAGACCAGGAATTCGCCAAAATCAAACAGCTCGCAGAGCAAAATAACTTCATTCTTTCTAAACCTTCTGGTTCAGTAACAAGTAACAGAAGTGGCGCCCGTAGCAAGTACGTTGAAAAAATTCTAGGCTTTGTGGATTTACCAAGTCTTAAAACTCTCAAAATTGTGATTAATTCTGGTAATGGTGCGGCGGGTCCTACTATAGACGCATTAAAGCAAAAATTGGAAGAAAAAGGCATAAAAACGAATTTTGTTTATTTACATCATGATCCAGATCCGTCCTTTCCTAATGGTATTCCTAATCCAATGCTTGAGGAAAACCGATCGGCAACGGCTGATGTTGTAATTAGTGAAGAAGCCGACTTTGGAGTAGCTTTTGACGGTGACTTTGATAGATGCTTTTTGTTTGATCAAGATGGTAATTTTATTCCTGGAGAATACCTCTTAGGCCTTTTATCAACAGTTTTCTTACGCAAAGAGAAGGGAGCCACTATAGTTCATGACCCTCGTGTTATCTGGAATACGATAGACATCGTAAACAAATGCGATGGCATCGCAGTTTCATCTAAGACAGGGCACTCCTTTGTGAAGGCTGCAATGCGAGAAAACAGTGCCATTTACGGTGGAGAGATATCGGCCCACCACTATTTTAGGGATTTTGCCTATTGCGACAGTGGCATGATTCCATGGCTGATGATTTGGGAATTAATTTCGAAATCAAATTTGTCACTATCAGAATTAATCTCAGAACGGAAACAACTCTTTCCTTCAAGTGGCGAAATAAATTTTACAGTTGCTGATCCTGAAAATTGCTTGGAAATGGTAAATAGCTTATTTGTTTCGGAGGCAACGTCTGTCGACGAATTAGATGGACTGTCGATGTGCTTCGAAAAGTGGCGTTTTAATCTCCGAAAGTCCAATACTGAGCCATATGTACGCCTTAACGTTGAGACAAGGGGGGATGACATGCTATTGGAAGAAGTAATAAAAAAATTTAAGCAGATCATGAAAAAAGTATGATTTACGTTGTCAATTAACAAAAATCAAAACAAAATATAATTATGTCCGGTAAATCTTTGAATATAAGAGCTTGTTAAGCCATCTATGAAACAAGATATCTGGTTATATTTAAATCAAATAACAGAACCTCTGTTAATGCAGAGTTATCTAACTTTATTTTTTGTGAGCTTTATCCTCTGCGTTGTAATTATCCTATCAAGTGGTTACGGCTTTTCTCGACGAGGGGTATTCGATGAAATAGCTATTCAAAGCGCTCATAGTGGTTTTGTCCCAAGAGTAGGTGGTCTTGCGATCTACATGAGTGTACTAGTACTTATACCTCTGTTATCGTTTGGCTTTATCCCACTTTCAGTTGTATTCAACCTGAATGCCGCACAGATAACTTGGTTAATACTGTCCGCTGCTCCTGTGTTTTCTATTGGACTGGCAGAAGATATTGGATATGCAATGTCATCGAAGGCGCGCCTTATTGCTTCTGCTGTTTCTAGCCTCTTAGTAATTTTATTATTCAAAACGTGGCTGACTAGATTAGGCGTCCCTGGCATCGATATGCTGCTAAATTTTGCGCCTTTCGCTATTTTTTTTACTGTCTTTGCCACGGTGGGCGTTGTAAACGCGTTTAATCTTATTGATGGCCTCAATGGACTGTCGAGCTATATAACAATCTCGGTAGCATTGGCACTGTCAATTAGTGCCTTCAATGCTGGCAATACGCAAATCGCTATTTTTCTGGTCTTGATTATTTTCTCTGTTTTGGGGTTTATGATTTTAAATTTTCCTCTGGGAAAAATATTTTTAGGAGATGGTGGGGCATATGCGTTAGGCCACCTGCTTGTGTGGTCTGCAATAATCCTTGTTGACAATTCTACAGAGCTCAGCCCGTTTGCCATACTACTTATTTTTTTCTGGCCTGTTGCCGATACTGGTCTAGCTATTTGGCGCAGATGGAAATTAGGTAATCCAACAGATCGCCCTGACCGTCTCCACTTTCACCAACTCGCAATGCGCTTCCTTGAAATTCGATTTTTTGGTCGAGACAGGAGAGGAATTACAAACCCTATCGCGACCCTCATTCTAGTTCCGTTGATTTCTGTACCGCAAATTTTAGGCATTTTATTTTGGGATAATTTTGTTGTGACGGTTTGGTGCACTGCGGGTGTAGGATTACTTTTTGTGTTCACTTATTTTATAGGCATAAACACTGCTAAAGCCTCACGTGCAATAAATCGATAAAACCTATTTGGTTGAGGAATTTATTATAGCATATTTTTTTAATCGCCGTGCGTAAATACGTAGTGCTTTGGTAGTATTTATAAAAAATAGCGCTGTTGAATGCTTCTTCGCAAAGTCTGTAGAAAAATGAAAAAATCTTTGCCTATATTAACCCTAAATTGTATCTTTAAAACTAGGACTAAAATAGTGGTAATACAATGAAGCAATTAAGTACTCTATCTGTTCCCCGATCACTCATAGGCTTAATTTCTAAATCATCGCTTCAGGCACTGACCTCACAAACGTTAATGACAAATATTGTTATTAATATCACTTTTTGAAACAGCTTAGTGAAATCTCGGGTTAAATTAAGGAAAGTAAAAATCGTATGACATCTTTTCTCCAGTCATTTAAGAAGAATGATAATATTGCAATTGTGGGTCTTGGTTACGTCGGTCTTCCGCTTGCCGTTGAATTTGGTAAAAAAATGCCCACACTAGGTGTGGATCTTTCATCTGACAAGGTTGATGCTTTTCGACGCCACGTAGACCCGACGGGTGAAGTTAGTACAAATGATCTACAAGAGGCAACCCAACTTAAATATCATACCGACCCCGTAGTACTTGAAGAAGCAAAATTTATTATCATTGCTGTGCCCACTCCAGTTGATTTGGCTCACCAGCCCGACTTGTCACCCTTGGTTAAGAGTAGTGAAACCGTAGGTAAACACTTAAAACGGGGCACAATTGTGGTATACGAATCTACAGTTTATCCTGGTGCAACGGAAGAGGTCTGTATCCCTATTCTGGAGAAGAATTCAGGCCTCAAGTGGAAGCAGGATTTTTGGGTGGGCTATAGCCCGGAGCGAATTAATCCAGGCGATACTGAGCACACAATTACTAAAATTGTTAAGATCGTATCTGGTGATACACCAGCGACTCTTGATAACGTGGCTGAGGTTTACCGCAGTATCATAGGCGCAGGGGTTTACAAGGCTAGTTGCATTAAAGTGGCTGAAGCTGCCAAGGTAATTGAAAATATTCAGAGAGACTTGAATATCGCTCTCATGAATGAGTTAGCGATGATTTTTGAATTTGTGGGTGTGGACACTTTAGAAGTTTTAGAGGCTGCTGGAACTAAGTGGAATTTTTTGCCTTTCCGTCCTGGACTTGTGGGGGGACACTGTATTGGGGTAGACCCTTATTATCTAAGTTATAAAGCTGACATGATGGGTTATCATCCGGAACTCATTTTAGCGGGTCGCCGTATCAATAATGACATACCAAGCTACATAGCCCAGCAAACGATCAAAAAAATGATTGTTAATGGTACCAATATTATGGGTGCTAAAATAATTGTAATGGGTCTAACCTTTAAGGAAAATTGCTCCGATTTGCGTAACAGTAAAGTGGCCGACTTGGTGCAGGATCTGCAAGATTTTGGTTGTGAAGTGTATGTTCACGATCCTATTGCAGAGTCAAAGCTGGCGTTACATGAATATGGCTTAACCCTTACAAATTGGGATCAGTTACCCTGTAATGTCGATGCCATGGTGGCGGCGGTGGCGCATCAATACTATCTTGACCAGCCAGTAGAAAATCTTTTGGCACCACTGAAATCTGGTGGTGTATTCATAGATATCAAATCCTCTTACTCACCAGTAGAAATTACAGCCACGGGAGCAAACTTATGGCGCCTTTGAGAATAATTTAATGAATTTAACTTATCTTGTGACCGGTGCTGCTGGTTTTATTGGATCTGCTCTTGTTTTGCGGCTACTCGAGCGCGGAGACAAAGTGGTTGGTATCGATAACCATAATGCTTACTATGATCAAGCTCTCAAGGAAGCTCGTCTAGACCGGCATGCCAGTCACCTAAACTATACCCATTTACGCATTGACTTGACTAATCGAAGGGCAATTGAAGATGCTTTTTCCAGATACAAACCTCAGCGTGTGGTTAATCTGGCTGCCCAAGCTGGCGTCCGGTATTCAATTGAAAATCCAATGGCATACATTGATAGCAATATTGTCGGTTTTGCACATATTTTGGAAGGCTGCCGCCACTGTCAAGTTGAACACTTAGTTTACGCTAGTAGTTCAAGTGTTTATGGTGCTAATACAGCTACTCCATTTTCTATAAACCAAAATGTTGATCACCCGTTAAGCCTTTATGCTGCCAGCAAAAAAACCAATGAACTTATGGCCCACACCTATAGCCATCTCTATGGCTTGCCTACAACTGGGCTGCGTTTTTTTACAGTATACGGTCCGTGGGGTCGGCCTGATATGGCCCTTTTTAGATTTACTAAAGCCATTCTTGCAGGGGATCCCATTCAAGTTTTCAACTACGGCAAGCATAAACGCGACTTCACGTATATAGAGGATATTATTGAAGGTGTACTCTATACTCTGGATCGGCCTGCTCCCACTAACCCACAATGGGACGGTAATTTACCAGATCCAGGCTCTAGCCTCGCTCCATGGCGTCTTTACAACATCGGTAATAGCCAACCTGTAGAACTACTCGATTATATAGATGCGATTGAAGAGGCACTAAATATAAAAGCTATTAAAGAACTATTGCCTATGCAACCCGGGGATGTACCCGATACTCACGCTAACGTTGAAGATCTGATTGAACAATTTGACTACAAACCAACCACCACTATCCAAGATGGGATACAGCGTTTTGTGGATTGGTATCGTAATTACTATAAGGTTTAATTTGCCCCTATGAAGATTTCTGTTTTTGGTACTGGTTACGTAGGTTTGGTTAGCGGCGCCTGTTTGGCTGAGGTTGGTCACAATGTCGTGTGTATGGATAAAGACCAAGTGAAAATTGAAAAGTTAAACAATGGCTTTACTCCGATCTGGGAGCCCGGGCTGGAAGCTTTAATACAGCGCAATGTTAAAGCGGGCCGATTAAAATTCACCACTGATTCTGCAAAAACAGTTCTGCATGGAGAGGTGCAATTCATCGCTGTGGGGACGCCTGCAGATGAAGACGGGTCAGCTGACTTGCAATATGTCTTGGATGTTGCTGAAGCTATCTCACGCAATATGCTGGATTATAAGGTCATAGTTAATAAATCTACAGTTCCAGTTGGCACTGCTCACCAAACGCAACTCCGCGTGTCGCAAATATTAGATGAACGTGGAGTGGATCTTCCTTTTGATGTTGTTTCAAATCCAGAGTTTTTAAAAGAAGGCGCAGCAGTAAATGATTTTCTTAAGCCAGATCGCATAATCGTAGGAATTGAAACTGAACGCGCAAAGTCCCTAATCTGCGAACTTTATGAGCCTTTTAACCGTAATCATCAGCGAATTTTCTTCATGGATTTACTCAGCGCAGAAATGACTAAGTATGTTGCTAACGCCATGCTGGCTACAAAAATCAGTTTCATGAATGAAATGGCTAATCTGGCCGAAAGACTTGGAGCTGACATCGAAGAAGTACGCAAAGGCGTGGGCTCAGATCCACGAATAGGCCACCACTTTATATACCCTGGTTGTGGCTATGGTGGTAGTTGCTTTCCAAAGGATATCAAGGCTCTGGAGCATACTGCACAACAAGTTGGTTACAATGCTAATTTAATAAAGGCCGTTCAGATAGTTAACGACAAGCAAAAGACTACTCTTTATTCTAAGTTAGCGGCTCACTTTGGCGGTACAACACAACTGGAAGGTCTTACTATTGGCGTATGGGGATTGTCCTTTAAACCTAATACTGATGACATGCGGGAGGCGCCAAGCCGAACGCTAATAGAAGCGCTTTGGAAATGTGGAGCCAATGTCAATGCTCATGACCCTGCAGCCATGCGGGAAGCAAAGCGTATTTATGGTATGGAGACTCGTCTAAGTTTATTTGAAGATAAATATGAAGCGTTACAAGATGTAGATGCACTTGTCATTTGCACTGAGTGGCAGCAGTTTAGGGTTCCTGACTTAGCTGAAATGGCAAGACGTATGCGCAATAAGGTTATTGTAGATGGGCGAAATTTGTATTCTCCGGGAAAATTACTTTCTGCTGGTTGGGTATATATGACTGTTGGACGTGCGCCAACTCAAGTCAATAATTAAAGGTGGAAAAAATGAAAGCAGTAATACTAGCTGGTGGTCTCGGAACTCGTATTTCTGAAGAAACCCACCTCAAACCCAAACCAATGATCGAAATAGGCGGCAAACCAATACTTTGGCACATTATGAAGATGTATTCTGCTCATGGCGTGAATGATTTTGTTGTTTGCTGTGGCTATAAAGGATACCTGATCAAGGAGTACTTTGCTAATTATTTTTTGCATATGTCAGACGTCACTTTCGACATGGATAGTAACAGCATGGAGGTCCATGAAAAAAAAGTAGAACCATGGAAGGTAACACTAGTAGATACTGGTGAAAATACGATGACAGGTGGACGACTTAAACGTGTGGCCAGATATATTGAGAATGAAAAGGCCTTCTGTTTCACCTACGGAGACGGAGTCAGCAATGTTAATATAGGAGAAAGCATAAATTTTCATAAACGGCATGGTAAGCTTGCTACCATTACGTCTGTTCAGCCTCCTGGACGCTATGGTTCTATTGAATGCAACAACAATAGTGAAGTCACCGGTTTTGTTGAGAAGCCGCGCGGTGATGGCGGATCAATAAATGGTGGTTTTTTTATTTTATCACCAAAAATTTTGGAGCTTATTGAGTGCGACCAAACTAGTTGGGAGAGCGAACCTCTTACAAGCCTTGCTACCATGGGCGAATTAATGGCCTATCTGCATAAAGGGTTTTGGCAACCGATGGACACTATGCGGGATAAAAATCAGCTTGAAAATTTGTGGGATAGTGGTCAGGCCCCGTGGAAGGTCTGGAAATGACAGGTAATCGGCCAGATCGCAATTTTTGGACAGATAAACGTGTGCTTATTACAGGACATACCGGTTTTAAAGGTGGATGGCTAACTCTTTGGTTGAACCGTCTGGGCGCGCAGGTATCCGGAATAAGTTTAAAACCTAATACTAAACCTAATTTGTTCGATTTAGCCAGAATTAACCTTCTTTGCGATAGCCACTTCTGCGACATCCTCAATAAAGAGGCTCTTTCGACGCTGATTAAAAAGTTACAACCAGAAGTAGTTTTCCATTTAGCCGCACAGCCTTTGGTGCGCCATAGTTATCAGGAGCCTGCAGAAACCTTTAACACTAATGTCATGGGAACTGCTCATCTTCTTGATGCGATAGGTAGTTTAAGATGTGTAAAAGTTGCTGTTATGGTTACAACAGATAAAGTTTACAGTAACAAAGAATGGCATTGGCCTTATCGTGAAAACGATACGCTAGGCGGTCATGATCCTTACAGTGCCAGTAAGGCAGCCTGTGAAATTGTAATTGATAGCTACCGAGAATCTTTTCTTGCTCAGCAGGGTTTGGCGCTGGCAAGCGCACGTGCAGGCAATGTTATTGGTGGTGGCGATTGGTCAGCAGATCGCCTTCTTCCTGATGCCGTTCGCGTATGGCAAAATGGCGAGCCGCTTGAAGTTCGCCGTCCGAATGCCGTTCGACCATGGCAGCATGTCCTTGAACCCTTAACCGGTTATATTATTTTGGCAGAGCAGCTTTGGAAAAATTCAGACTTGGCAGGCGCATATAATTTCGGCCCATCTTCTCAAGAGGCCGCTTCCGTTAGAGATGTGATAGAACTGGCAAGGGCATCATCTGATGGCGGTGGCAAAGTACACTACGGTGATGGGTCTGAGGGGCCGCGTGAAGCGGGATTTCTTTCACTTGACATTACTAAAGCCCGGCATGCGCTTGGCTTTGAGTCACGCCTTGTACTAGCTGAGGCGATTCAACTGACCATGGATTGGTATCGATTTCAACACAGTGGTGTTAATCCACTGGAACTTTGCGATAGTGACATTATTAAGTATGAGGCGTTATTTTGACCCGTTTTACTATCACAGATTTACCGCTGTCTGGGCTCAAACTAATTGAACGTCAGCGCCATGGTGATCAACGTGGCTTTCTGTCTCGTATTTTTTGCTCAGGTGAATTAGCGCTTGCTGGATTACAAAAACCTATCGTCCAAATTAACCACACATTTACTGCTCAGACTGGCACTGTTCGCGGACTACATTATCAGAGACCTCCACACGCAGAGATGAAGCTTGTTAGTTGCATCCATGGTAAAGTTTGGGATGTAGCAGTAGACTTGCGTTTTAATTCCCCTACATTCATGCACTGGCAGTCTCAAATTTTGTCAGAAGACAATAATTATGCGTTACTTATACCTGAAGGCTTTGCTCACGGATTTCAGACCCTAACGGATGATTGTGAACTACTTTATTTTCACACAGAGGCTTATTATCCTCAAGCAGAGGTTGGGCTGCGATATAACGAAGAGCTTTTAGCAATAACCTGGCCATTGCCCGTTTCTGAGATATCATTACGCGACAAGGCGCATCCGCCGCTTGGATCAAAATTTAACGGGATCAAAATCCTATGAAGTGCCGCCATTGCACAACACAGCTTGAAAACACGTTTCTTGATCTTGGCTTTGCTCCACCGTCAAATGCATATCTTTCCGCGGATAAACTAACGCAACCGGAAAAATATTTCCCTCTCAAGATTAAAGTCTGCAGCCACTGCTGGCTTGTGCAAACTGAGGACTACGCCCAAGCGGATGAGCTCTTTAGCGCCGATTATGCATATTTCTCTAGTACTTCGACCAGTTGGTTGGCACATGCTGAGCATTACGCCCAAACTATTATAACTCAACTCGGCCTGACCGAAGATTGTAACGTAATTGAGCTTGCTTCAAATGATGGTTATCTATTGAAAAACTTTTTGACTGCGGGGATTCCATGTATCGGCATCGAACCAACGGCCAGCACTGCAGCCATTGCAGAAAAACTAGGTATACCCGTATTGAGGGAATTTTTTGGTGAAGCGCTTGGTAAACGTCTAGCGTTTGAAGGTAAGCAAGCCGATCTAATTATTGGTAATAACGTTTATGCCCATGTACCTGACATAAATAATTTCACCCGTGGGATTAAAGCTGCGCTCAAACCTGGGGGAACGGTAACACTAGAATTTCCGCACCTGATGCAATTGTTGCTAAACACACAGTTCGATACCGTTTACCACGAGCACTTTTCTTATTTGAGTTTATATACGGTGACCCAAATTTTTGAACGAGCTGGTTTGAAAGTTTTGAATGCCAAAGAGTTAACGACCCATGGTGGGAGCCTTCGTGTCTACGGCTCTCATTCAGATGATTCTAGGCCCACCTCTTCGAATGTTGTATTATTGCTTGAAAATGAGATTAAAAATGGCTTACAGGAGTTATCTACTTACCACAATTTTCAAGCAAGAGCCGACACAATTAAGAACGACTTTCTTTTATTTTTACTTGAGCAGAAAAAAGCAAATAAGTCTGTTGTTGCTTATGGAGCAGCAGCTAAAGGAAACACTTTGTTAAATTATGCAGGGGTAAAGCCCGATTTATTAAAATTTGTTTTTGATGCTGCTAATTTCAAACAGAATAAATACATGCCAGGTAGCCACATACCTATTCTTTCGCCAGCTCGAATTTTAGCAGCTGACCCAGACTTTGTCGTAATATTACCGTGGAATATTTCTGCTGAAGTGCAGGATCAATTAAGGTCTCAAGGCATGACACGAACTAAGTTTGTCACTGTTGTACCTGAGCTGAAGGTTCTATGAAGCGGTTAGTTCTTTTGACTGGCGCGGCTGGTTTTGTCGGTCAGAAAATTTTAGACTCCCTTCTGAATCGGTCACTGAATGTAAGATTGATCATTCGAACTGGTAGTCAAAAATTCATAAAATTAGACAATAAGATTGAAAGCATAATTACATCTGATGATATTTTTCAAGAAGATGCAGGTTGGTGGGAAAATGCATGTCGCGGTGTTGATATGATAATTCACTCAGCTTGGTATACAGAGCCCGGAGTTTACTTACAGTCTCCAAAGAATTTAGACTGTATGATTGGTACAGTGAAATTGGCGAAAGTTTGCGTCCAAGAAGGTGTACGAAGATTTGTTGGAATTGGAACTTGCTTTGAATATGACTTAACAGAAGGGTATCTTTCAATTAATACGCCATTAAGGCCAGTGACGACTTATGCGGCGACAAAAGCAGCCACATTTATGTCTCTTTCTCAGTACTTCAAGAACAGTGGTGTGGTGTTTTCGTGGTGTAGACTATTTTATCTCTATGGTGACGGCGAGAACCCAAAGCGCTTTGTTCCTTACGTCAGGTCGAGGTTGGCTGCTGGAGAGGTTGCTGAATTAACTAGTGGCTCTCAAATTCGAGATTTTATGGATGTCAGTGTTGCAGGAAACGATATAGTTGATGTCGCCTTTAGTGGGCATCAGGGAGCAATAAACATATGTTCGGGGGTGCCAGTAACTTTGCGGGCTATGGCCGAACAAATTGCTGATGAATATAATAAACGTGATTTACTCCATTTTGGTATGCGTAATGAAAATTTAGTTGACCCCCCATGTGTAGTGGGGCTGAAAGAGGGTAAAATATGAATAATAGAATACTATATGAGGAGAGTGATTACCCTATTTTTCAAAATCGAATGTATGAATCGATAAATGACGCGTTAAATTGCCCGAAAGGCTCCCTTAAAATTGTCGAGGACTTAAAAACTGGCTTGGTATATAATGAGTTATTTTCTTCTGAGCTAATGGTATATGACGATAATTATCAGAATGAACAAGCAGTCAGTAAGTTATTTAGAGAGCATTTAGAAACCGTTGCTGACATTATATTATCGTCGATGGGTCGTAATAACTTGATTGAAGTAGGTTGTGGCAAAGGATACTTTTTAGAACTTCTAGGTTCTAAGGGTTTTGATGTATCGGGATTTGATCCTACTTACGAGGGGCCTAATAGTCGAATTAAGCGTAGTTACTTTCAGCCAGGCGTAATGAAACCAGCGCAGGGTTTAATACTGCGCCATGTTCTAGAGCATATTGAGAATCCCTTCGCTTTTTTAGATCAATTGAAAATTGCTAATGGCGGCCAAGGCAAGATCTATATCGAAGTTCCATGTTTTGATTGGATATGCGAGCATAACGCATGGTTTGATCTATTCTATGAGCATGTTAATTACTTTCGTTTATCTGATTTCAAGCGAATGTTCAGTCAGGTTGAAGTTTGTGGCCGTATTTTTGGTGGGCAGTATCTATATGCCGTAGCAGAGCTTTCTTCTTTGCGTAAACCAGTTTACGATCCTTCAAATACCGTGGCCTTTCCTAGGGATTTCAATAGAGCGTTGGATCGACATTCAGAGAAAAGTAAAATCGTTGTTTGGGGTGGTGCTTCTAAAGGTGTGATATTTGCGCTTCTAAAAGCAAGAATGAATGATCCTGTAGACATTGTTATAGACATAAATCCAGCTAAACAGGGAAAATATTTGGCCGGTACTGGGTTACAGGTCATGTCTCCTGAGATGGGGCTCCGTGGACTATCCAAAGGTTCAGTAATTTATGTAATGAACTCCAATTATATTGAAGAGATCAAACAGATGACAAATAATGAATACAACTATGTAAGCTTTGATAATGAGTGATTTTAAAAAAGAAACTGAGGCAAGAATTGCTGCGATACCTGGCAACCTAGAATTTCAAAATTCGACAACAGCTTTTCTTAAGTCCTCTATCTCGGCAATGTATTCGTATAACTTCGAATGGTTGGGACGTCCGATCATTCAATATCCGCAAGATATAGTTGCGTTACAAGAACTGATCTGGCAAGTGAAGCCTGATTTGGTTATTGAGACGGGAATAGCTCATGGTGGTTCGCTAATTTTGAGCGCTTCGATGTTAGCAATGCTTGACTATTGTGAGGCAGTAGAAGCTGGCAAACAGCTTGACCCACAGAAAACCTGCCGTCGAGTACTGGGGATTGACATTGATATCCGGCCTCACAATCGCGCTGCCATGGAGGCGCACCCGATGTCACATCGTATTGACATGATACAGGGTTCTTCGATTGCGCCGGAAATTATTACGCGGGTCCACGCAATTGCCAAAGGCTACGAAAGGGTGCTGGTTTGCCTTGACTCAAACCACACACATGACCATGTTCTTGCCGAACTCGAAGGTTATGCGCCACTAACCAGTAATGGCAGCTATTGCTGTGTTTTTGATACTGTGGTTGAGGACCTACCAGGCGAAATGTTTCCTAGCCGTCCATGGGGCAAAGGTAATAATCCAAAAACTGCTGTGTTGGAATATTTAGGTTGTCTAAAGGCAGAGGGGCGTAAAGCTGTTGATGGTATGCCGCTAAATTTCGAAATTGATAAAACTATCGAAAATAAATTGATGATAACTGTTGCACCAGATGGTTATTTGAAGAGGACCAATTGATAGATCAGAAGAGAAAGAAAATGGGTACCATTGTTTCTTTTAATAATTTTTTGATGGTCAGTGTTAGAATTATTGATTAAAGCAATATTTTCCAATGACTTGTAACAACTTTACTTATGATTTTTATTCAAAAACGTTGATTTAGGTTTAAGCAGTGAACTCAAATAATATCACAGCTGCACTCTCCAATTTGCTAATACGCCTTTGGCGTCATCTACCTAATCGGCGTCAAAATCAATTTGTACTGTTAATAGTCTTGATGCTGGTCAGTGCATTCGCAGAAGTTGTCAGCTTGGGAGCGGTGCTGCCCTTTCTAGGAATACTTGTTGCGCCCGATAGGGTTTTCAACCACCCTATTGTTGCAGATATGGCACAGGCTTGGGGTATTACATCAGCTGACCAATTGGTTTTACCATTGACAGTGGCGTTTGCCGCAGCAGCCCTTATAGCAGGCGCAATTCGAATTTTTTTATTATGGATTAGCAATCGGCTTGCATTTGCCAGCGGAGCAGACCTCGGTATTGATGTGTATCGCCGCACCCTCTACCAACCCTACTGGGTGCATGTGGGACGCAATAGTAGCGAAGTGATCAGTGGTATCACTAGAAAGATTGATGGGGTGGTGTTCGGAGTGTTGGTACCTTTGCTGACAATGGTCAGTTCAGCGGTATTGCTAGTAGTGATCACCATCGCCTTGATCGTTATTGATCCGATAGTGGCTTCGGTGGCAGCTGTTGCATTTGGAGCCAGTTATGCTTTGATCACTTGGGTATCCCGTCGAAGATTGAATCGAAATAGCCGGCGGATTGCTCATGAACAAACTCAAGTGGTTAAAGCCTTGCAAGAAGGTTTGGGTGGCATTCGCGATGTGTTGTTAGATGGTACCCAACATGCTTATTGCGACATTTACCGCGATGCTGAACACCCATTGAGGCGAGCGCAGAGCAACAATATTTTCATCAGCATTACCCCCCGCTACATCATGGAGGCCTTGGGAATGGTGCTAATTGCAGCCTTGGCCTATGCCCTCAGCAGTCAGGTCGGGGGCATCGCCACAGTCCTGCCGATGCTCGGTGCGCTGGCAATTGGCGCGCAACGCCTATTGCCGGCCTTACAACAAGTTTACTACTCTTGGGCAATGATTGCCGGTAGTCATGCCTCACTGGATGATATAATCGCTCTGCTGGACCAGCCATTGCCGGCAGAGAAACAGCAACCCCCTCCCAAGCCACTTCTTTTTAAGAACACCATTCGATTTGACTCTGTGCGCTACCGCTATACTAGCGATGGGCCTTGGGTGCTGGATGATCTCAACTTGACTATCCCAATGGGCGCACGGGTTGGTTTTGTTGGTAGCACAGGTAGCGGTAAAAGTACTGTGCTTGACCTGTTGATGGGATTGTTGATGCCCACCGATGGTGAGCTCCTAGTAGATGGCCATCCCCTCAGCGGCAATCGTGTTAAAGCCTGGCAGCAAACCATCGCCCATGTGCCGCAAACAATTTACCTTGCAGATGCTTCTATTGCTGAGAATATTGCATTCGGTGTGCCTTTTGAAACGATTGATATGGATCGGGTTCAGCAGGTGGCACGTCAAGCTCAGATTGCGGATTTTATTGAAAGCGGTTCAGATGGCTATAATTCATTCGTGGGGGAGCGCGGCATCTTTTTATCCGGCGGGCAACGCCAACGCATCGGAATCGCTCGTGCTCTGTACAAGAAGGCAAATGTTTTAGTATTCGACGAGGCCACCAGCGCCCTCGATAACGCCACCGAGCAGTCGGTGATGGATGCTATTGAAGGGCTTAGCGGCGAGCTCACTATACTCTTCATTGCTCACCGGCTGACTACCATAAAGCGCTGCGACATTATTGTGGAATTAGAAAATGGAAGGGTTATAGCTCAAGGTAATTATGAACAATTACTCGATCTGAGCCCGACTTTCCGCAAAATGGCTAGGTGATATGAGAAAACTTTTTAAACACGCTGAAAAGAGTGTACGTGAAGGCGTCAATCGTAAGTCTGGACAAAAAAATTTACGCGACGCTGTTCTGCGAATATTGAAATGAAAGAACACAACCAACCTCTAGTTAGTATTGGTGTGCCTGTCTTCAATGGGGAAAAAACGCTTGCCTGGGCCTTGGATTCTTTACTTGGGCAAGACTACGCTAATCTGGAGATTATTATTTCGGACAATGCTTCAACTGATACCACTGCTGAGATTTGTGAAAAATATGTTTCGAAAGATTCGAGGGTGAAATATAGCCGTTTAGATAAAAATCATGGAACCATCGTAAACTTCAACCGAGTTTTTGAACTTTCTTCAGGCAAATATTTTATGTGGGCTGCACATGACGACCGGCGCGAAAGATCTTTTGTGAGCATATGTGTCGAGAAGATGGAGCAGTGTCCAGAGGCCGCACTTTGCCAGGCTCATACTGCAATGTACGTTGAGGGGCGGAAAGAAATACTATGTATTGCAAACCTGGACAGTTTTGAGGGAGCAAAAGGATTGGTTGGGCGATATAGAGAAACTTTGAAGCATTTTCCTGCGACAGCCATTTATGGCCTTTATCGCTCGTCGGTTGTGCGAAAGACACGGATGTTCCAAAGAGTGATGGCGACTGATCTTGCTTTCATTCAAGAGTTGTCCATAAATGGAAACTTTGTCCAAGTACCCAAAGTACTTTTTAATTACGTTAGTCGGGAAAAATGGAATACAATTGATCAGGATTATAAAGTTTTTCTTGGGAAAGACAAGAAACCTTGGTGGTATTTTCCTTTCATTGCATTGTTCTGTAACCACTGGAGCAGGGTAGCAAGTGCTGCGGTTCCCTTTGGAGTAAAGCTTCGATTGTGGTGGGTATTGCTTGAGCATGAGGTAGGACAGATTGCTTTTAAAGTGTTAATCAAGGTTTCAGGAAGGGTTTGTCCGGAAGCTTGGAAAGAGAGGCTCGGATGCTTGATTTACCGGCGGTGGATGCTCGGTCCCAATTTGCAGGTTGGTTGTGATGATTTGCTTTTGGAGAGGGTAATAAAGCCAAAGTTGGGTTGGTGGAGATAGATTGATTATATTTAAAATTGATAAACCCCAAATTTTGTCTCATACTGGTCCGTGTTTGGATGACCAGACGGTTTTTTTTAGAACAATTTGAATATAGCCCTGCTATGTTTAAATTAATTTAACTGGGTACTAAATATGATAAAAAAGATTGTTTCATCTGATCGCAAAATTCGTGTAGCTATAGTAGGCTGTGGCAGAATTTCAAAAAAGCACTTTGAGTCAATTGATGCTCGTGCTGACGAATTGGATTTGGTTTCAATTTGTGATTCTGATGCAAGCATGCTAGATTTACACCGCGAAAAATATGGTGTTCCTTCCTATCTGCATCTTGACGAAATGATAGAGAATGAGGAATTGGATTTGGTTGTGCTATGTACCCCAAGTGGTTTGCACGCCAGACAAGCAGAGCTTGCGGCCAAACATGGTGTAGGCGTTATAACCGAAAAACCGATGGCTACCCGCTGGCATGATGGCTTGCGAATGGTCAAAGCCTGTGATGATGCTGGAGTACGATTGTTTGTGGTCAAGCAAAACCGACGTAATACGACCCTTCAACTTTTGAAAAAAGCGATTGAAAAAGGCCGTTTTGGTAGAATTTACATGGTCAATATAAATGTATTTTGGACACGGCCACAGGAGTATTATGACACTGCAAAATGGCGGGGTACGTGGGAGTTTGATGGTGGCGCATTTATGAACCAGGCAAGTCATTATGTTGATTTGCTTGATTGGTTGATTGGGCCTATTGAGAGTTTGCAAGCATATACTGCCACCCTTGCACGAAATATTGAAGTTGAAGATAGTGGCGTGGTGAGTATCAAATGGCGCTCTGGTGCGTTAGGTTCGCTAAATGTTACTATGTTAACGTACCCCAAAAACTTGGAAGGTTCTATCACCATTTTAGGTGAAAAAGGTACTGTTCGAGTTGGAGGCTTAGCAGTCAATGAAATTCAGCATTGGGAGTTTCTCGATAAGGAGCCAGAAGACACGGAAGTAAAAAAAGCAAATTATGACACCAGTTCTGTTTATGGTTTTGGTCACCCACTTTATTATGGAAATGTGGTTGATGTAATGAGAGGCAATGCAGAACCAGATACTGATGGCCGAGAAGGGTTGCGTTCACTTGAAGTACTTATTGCCACTTATCTTTCTGCCAGAGATGGTGAGCGTATCTCATTGCCACTGGATCAATGAAATGAGTAGTTCTGTTCATCCAACGGCTATAATTGATAACGGCGCCGAAATTGGCGATGGTACTTGTATTTGGCATTGGGTCCATGTCTGCGGTGGTGCGAAAATCGGCGAGCGTTGCTCTTTGGGACAAAACGTATTTATTGGCAATAAGGTTTTGATTGGTAACAACGTAAAAATCCAAAACAATGTTTCTGTATATGACAACGTTACATTGGAAGACGATGTATTCTGCGGCCCTAGTATGGTGTTTACGAACGTTTATAACCCGCGTTCCTCAGTCCCGCGCAAAAACGAATATCGGAGCACGCTCGTGCAACGAGGCGCTTCCTTGGGCGCCAACAGTACAATCGTTTGTGGTACGAGCATAGGTGAATATGCTTTTGTTGGTGCGGGTTCAGTGGTTAACCGAGACGTGCCAGATTACGCTCTGGTTGTTGGTGTGCCAGCCCAGCAAATCGGTTGGATTAGCGAACACGGCGAACGACTCACAATACCATTAAAAGGAGATGGTGAGGCAAAGTGTCCCGCTACAGGTGAACACTATGTGCTGCAGAACACACAACTCAGAAAAGTGGCAATATAAGATTAAGTTGTGATTTTTATTGAGCCAATTTTCTAAATTTATTGCAGATCAATTTTTTAAGACAGGAGTGATATCATGAATATTAAGGGTAAGAAATTTGTCGTGGTTGGTGGTTCTGGCCTCATCGGATCGCATACTGTCGACCGTCTGTTGCGAGAGGATGTAAAAGAGATTGTAGTTTACGATAATTTTGTCCGTGGTAGTCGTGAACAGTTGCAAGAGGCAATGAAAGACTCTCGCGTTAAAATTTACGATGTTGGTGGCGACATCATGCAAACTGACATCCTTGAATCTGCTTTTGACGGTATGGACGGGGTATTTCACTTAGCCGCTCTTTGGCTACTTCAGTGCCATGATTATCCACGCACTGCTTTCGACGTAAATGTTCGTGGCACGTTCAACGTCATGGAGGCCTGCGTCAAGAAAGGTATCAAGCGTTTAGTCTATTCTTCCTCCGCATCTGTCTATGGTGACGCAGTCAAGGAAATCATGGACGAGGACCATCCTTTCAATAACAAAAATTTTTATGGCGCTACTAAAATTGCTGGAGAAGCGATGATGCGCGCGTTTCATCACCGCTATGGTCTTAACTATGTTGGGTTGCGCTATATGAATGTTTATGGCCCACGTCAGGATTACCATGGTGCCTACATCGCCGTGATTATGAAAATGCTCGATGCAATAGACAAAGGCGAAAGCCCGACCATCCTTGGTGACGGTTCAGAAGCATTCGACTTTGTTGCAGTAGAGGATTGTGGCCTTGCGAATGTTTGTGCCATGAAGGCCGAAACAAGCGACCGTTTCTATAATGTAGGTACTGGGAAACGTACCTCATTGAAAGAGTTGGCTGAAATGTTAATCGAACTTACGGGGTGCACGAAACCGATCAATTACAAACCTCGCAGCCAAGCCACCCTTGTCCGCAACCGTATCGGTTGTCCAAAACGCGCTACTGCAGAGATTGCTTTCACCGCCGATATTGATCTTATGGATGGCCTCAACCGCCTTATCGAATGGCGTTCCAACCACAAAAGTGAAGTCGAAGCCCGTCGTCTTGCCGTGGGCTTGGAGAATTAAGGTGATTAAAATTAAAAAAAAAATCTTTATCTACCTTTCACTTACTGGCCTAAACGTCAATTTGGAGGATATGGCCAACGGTCTTAATAAATTGGCTGAATACCCTGGTATGACAAGTAGCGCCTGTAAAGTGGATGGATTATAGCTAATGTGCGGTATTACTGGACTAATTCATTTCGATAATTCACCTGTTTCTCCACAGGTTCTCCAGCAGATGACTGACGCCATCGCTCACCGAGGACCAGATGGAGAAGGTCACTGGATCGAAGGAAATATTGGTATTGGACACCGGCGTCTGGCTATAATAGACCTTTCGCCTGCTGGCCACCAACCCATGGTCAGTGCTGATCATCGCTATTTGCTTAGCTACAATGGTGAAATTTATAACTTCCGTGAATTGCGAAGTGAGCTGGAAGCCAAAGGCTATTGGTTTCGCTCCAGAACTGACAGTGAAGTCGTCTTGAATGCTTTGGCCGAGTGGGGAGTGAAAGCTCTCGACCGTTTTAATGGAATGTTTGCCTTAGCGTTATGGGACCGAAAAGAGCGCACACTGCTATTGGCCCGAGACCGTTACGGTATCAAGCCCCTATACATTGGCCAACAAGGCAATACCTTCGCTTTTGGCTCTGAGCAAAAAGCCATACTTGCCATGCCTGGGTTTAAGCGTCGGTTAGATAAACCCGCTTTACTAGAATATTTCACCTTCCAGAACATTTTCACCGACCGTACCCTACTGGAAGATATCCAACTTCTTCAAGCAGGCAATTACGCCACTCTTGACCTCAAGCAAAACAACCCTACCCTCCGTTTAACGCAATATTGGGACTTTGATTTTCGCGAACCGACTGAGCACTTTAGCGACGATGAATACCGCGAAGAACTGGATCGCCTTTTCCAACAAGCTGTGAATCGTCAATTAGTTACGGACGTTGAGCTTGGCAGCTATCTGAGTGGTGGAATGGATTCTGGTTCTATTACTGCTATTGCCGCTAAATCTTTTCCCTATCTTAAAACCTTCACCTGTGGTTTTGACCTCAACTCTGCCTCTGGTATCGAACTAGCTTTTGACGAGCGAGCTAAAGCTGAAACAATGTCCTACCATTTCAAGACAGAACACTATGAAATGGTGCTAAAGGCGGGTGATATGGAGCGGGTGCTGCCTAAACTGGCCATGCATCTAGAGGAACCGCGCGTTGGCCAGAGCTACCCCAATTACTACGCTGCCCAACTTACTAGAAAATTTGTAAAAGTTGTCTTAAGTGGTGCAGGCGGTGACGAACTTTTTGGCGGCTATCCATGGCGCTACTATCGAGCCGTGGTTAATGATAATTTTGAGGACTATATCGACAAATACTATCTCTTTTGGCAACGGTTGCTTCCAAATAGTAAGCTGAAAGATGTTTTTTCTCCTATTTGGAGCGATGTAGTAAATGTATCAACTCGAGATATTTTTCGCAATGTTTTCCGGCATCACAAAGACGATCTCGATACTCCTGAGGGCTATATAAATCACTCTCTCTATTTTGAGGCAAAAACCTTTCTGCACGGTTTACTGGTGGTCGAAGACAAGCTCAGCATGGCCCACGGTCTAGAAAGTCGTGTGCCGTTTTTGGACAATGATTTGGTTGACTTTGCTATGCGCTGTCCAGCAAGACTCAAGCTGAATAATCTGGCCGAAGTTATGCGCATCAACGAGAACGATCCTGGCAATAAGCAAGCTAAGTTCTTTCAGAAGAACCGTGACGGCAAACAGATCTTGCGTGATGTGATGAAACACCATATTCCGGACGACGTAACACAAGCTGAGAAACAAGGCTTTTCTGCGCCAGATGCTAGTTGGTTCAAAGGGGAAAGTATTGATTTTGTAAAACGGAAATTGATGAATGGCAATGCTTACATCTATGAGTTTATGGACCGATCAACGGTGGAGGCGCTGGTGCAGGAACACCTTAGTGGGACACAGAACAGACGTTTGTTGATCTGGTCACTTTTGAACGTTGAGCAGTATCTCAGTGAAACGGTTCATGTTTAGTATTTTATTATCTAAGCCGAGAGTTTTATGGCAAAAATGGTTTAGCAGTTACTGCCATATTGGCCTCAATGTCATTTTTAAAAAAGGAGTTTCAATTAATGGGTTTTCCTGAAACCTTTGGGTGCATATCCCAGATACACCCGGATGATCCATCAAGTTGGGAGAATGAACTTTTCATTACCTTTGACATTGATTGGGCTCATAACGAAGTGTTTTCTGACACTATTGATTTAATGGAGCGGGCTGATATTGCCGCCACATGGTTTATCACCCATGACACACCGTTGCTGGATCGCCTTAGAGCCAATCCAAATTTCGAACTGGGCATACATCCTAATTTTAATTTCCTGCTAGCTGGCGACCCGATAAAAGGGGCGACGGCTGGAGAAGTGGTTGATCGGCTGCTAGAAATCGTTCCGGAGGCAAGAGTGGTTCGTAGTCATTCCACCACTCAGAGCTCACCGATTCTCGATATCTTTGCCGACAGGGGATTAACTCACGACTGTAATCACTTCATCCCAGAGCAGGCGGCTATTGAACTCAAGGCCTATGACTGCTGGAGTGGCCTGATTAAAGTACCTTATTTCTGGGAAGATGCTGTTGTCTTCAAGGGTGAGATTAATACACCCATCTCTCAACTTGCCCATCGACAGGGTTTGCGTGTGTTTAATTTTCATCCGATTCATATCTACCTGAATACCGATGAATTGAGCCGCTACGAACGCGCGCGTCCCAATTTTCAAAATCCATCAGAATTATTCAAATTACGGCATCAAGATGGAAATGGAACTAGAGATTTGTTGAAAAAATTATTGGGAATGCAGAGATGAGAATTAGAATTATTAATCTTGAGGATATGCTTTATCAAATCTCCGACCCATTACGTTTCTGACAAAGTTCATTAACTGCTGATATCGTAAAAAATATACTAATATTATTGTCGGCACGTAGAGTTACTTAAAAAAAGAATTGGCTTCTATTAATACTTACATCGAGTTAGGTAAATTATGATACGAATAGGCTTTATTGGAAGAACAAGGATGCTTTATGATGCGATTGTTCTATTTTCACAACTAGAGGGTTTTCAAGTATCTTTTGTTTGGACTTGCAAAGATGAAGATTATTATGAATTTAAGAGTGAAAATTTTGAATCCCTGGCTGCTAAGCTAGGGTCAAAATTTTTTAATTCAGCCAAAATTTCTAAATTTTCTCATCTTGTTGAGGCTGATTTGGTTGTTTCAATTAATTTCATTAACATCCTTCCTAAAAGTTTCGTTAATAAATTTAGGTACGGAATTATTAACGCTCATCCTGGTGATTTGCCTAAATATAGAGGTAACGCCTGTCCTAATTGGGCTATCCTTAACAAAGAGAACGAGGTAGTGTTATCGTTTCACTTAATGGATGAGGGGTTGGACAGCGGGCCTATAATTACAAAAGAAAGATTTGAGTTAAATGACACCACATATATTGGTGAAATTTATGAATGGTTCAATAATGTAATTCCAGGCGGGTTTGTGAAAAGTGTTCAAAAACTTATCGCCGGGGTTCAAGTTGAAAAACAAAAGGGCAAAGTGCTGAGAACATTTCCAAGAAAGCCAGAGGATTCAAAGCTCAATTTTAACGAAAACTTAGATTGGAATTATAGACTGATTAGAGCATCATCGAGACCCTTTTCTGGTGCTTATGCTTTCCTTAACAACACTGATGCAAAAGTTGTAATCTACAGAGCGGAACTATATACAATAAATTACGATTTTTTAGCTATCAGTGGTCAGATAGTGGAAAAATATGAGGACGACAAAAGCTTTCTTGTAGCAATCGGAGATGCAGTATTAAAAGTTACAGACTATTCGGTTAATAATGAACCAATTGATACCTCATTTGAGATTGTATGCAATTCAATGCGCAACCGTTTGACTTAGGAAGTGCGGCTACACGTCTGTTATATTGTGCAAGTGCTGAATTCTTAATTATTGGTTTATTAAAAAAAAATAAAAAAACTTACCATGAAATAAGGGTTTAAGAAAATGAAAAATTTAATCTGGAACATAGTTCTTGCAGTATTCACGCCAATTTTTTTCTTTGCTGCAATTCTGCCGGGTAGAGCAAAAAAATATTTTATATGGGGAAGTGCCCCACTTATTAACAACAAATACTGGTCGAACGCACTGCGAGAGTATGGTTTTAATAGTATTACGTTAATGCAATACCATTTCAAGATTAACAAAAGAGATGATTTTGACTTTTATGTAGACGACTTTGCCCCGAAGTTTTTGCCCAAAGTGGCTAGAATGGGTTTAGGCACATGCTTAGCGCTAATTTTTGCATTGCGGAGCGCTAAAGTTGTTCACATATCATTCAATGGTTTTCTTTTAGGCAACACCCTTTTTTGGAGGCTTGAGCCTTTTTTGTTTCGAGTGGCCGGAGTTAAAGTTATTATTATCCCATTTGGGGCCGATGTCTACATGTATTCAAAACTGATAGACCCCTCGCTGCGCCACGGACTTTTGGCCAGTTATCCAAAATATAGCCGGTTAGAAGATAAAGTTGAAAAGTCTGCAAAGTACTGGGTGAAACGCGCTGACATAGTCATTGCAGGACCTATGATCGATGGGGTGGGTCGATGGGATGTTACAACTAACCAAATGTTTGCCATCGATACTAAAAGCTGGAAATGCAAAGCCGAATACTCGAAGAATAATGGTATTAACGGCTCAGTAAAAATCCTTCACACACCAAACCATGCTGGGTTCAAGGGAACAGAGTTTTTGATCGATGCAGTAGCGCAATTAAAACAAGAAGGATTGCTTGTGGATTTAATTTTGCTGGAACAAGTTTCAAATGAAAAAGTCAAGGAGCGCATGCAGAAAGTTGACATTTTAGCAGAGCAATTCATTTATACTGGTTACGCTATTAGTGGACTAGAGGGGATGGCCTCTGGCTTGCCGGTCCTCGCTAATTTGGAAAACGAGGTCTATACCCGCATTTTTCGGCGCTATGCTTTTCTAAATGAATGTCCTATTCTTTCAACTAGCCCTGAAACCCTTGTTGAGAATTTAAGGTTTTTAATTAAAAACCCAAAATTACGAAATGAGTTGGGCCTCGCAGGCCGCAGATATGCAGAGAAGTACCACTCATCCGAAACTATGAATTACCTATTTGGTTCAATCTATGATAAAATACTGTACGGTAAGAGTGTTGATTTAATTAACTTGTTCCACCCTTTGAAATCTGATTACAACAAGCGCAAGCCTTATATTCAGCATCCACTTGTTGAGAGTAAACTTCCTAGTGATTATCTGGCGAAAAGATAAAAAACAAAAGTTGATATGCAAAAAATAATTATTACAGGAGCTAGTGGCTTAGTTGGATCACACCTTGTTCCGCTATTGGCTAAAACGTGCGAAATCCATGTGCTATCGCGTCAAAAGTTATCGACTTCAGCTCCCAACGTCAAATATCATAAAATTGATTTAAGCCGGGAAGTGGATTACTCACAACTTCCTGCCAAAGTCGATGCGATTGTTTATCTAGCTCAATCCGACAATTATCGGGATTTTCCGGAACAAGCCGCAGATGTATTTCAAGTTAATACTTCACAGGTTCTTCATATGCTTAATTATGCAAGACAAGCGGGTGCACGGACATTTATTTATGCTTCCACCGGCGGTATTTATGGATTGTCTGAACCTGAAAACGGAACTACCGAGGAAATTGCAATTCCCGCGAATGGAAAGTTGGGGTTCTATCCTTCAACCAAGCTCTGCTCAGAAATTCTTGCCGAAAACTTCGCACCCTACATGAACATTGGGCTGCTGAGATTTTTCTTTGTTTACGGTAGGGGGCAAAAACGTAGTATGTTGATACCTCGCCTGGTTGATAACGTACGCGCTGGAAATCCTATTTTATTGCAGGGGCAGCATGGGATCAGGATTAACCCAGTACATGCGCTAGATGCTGCTAACGCAATTCGGGCTTCTCTGACTTTGGAGGGATGCAATAAAATCAATGTGGCAGGCCCTGAAGTATTGTCACTCCGGCAAATATGTGAGCTTATTAGCACGAAAGTGGGAACTGAGCCTGTTTACCAGATTGACCAAGCAAGCCAACCTCGAAATCTAATTGGGGATATAAAAAACATGAAAAAGTATTTGTGTGAGCCACGCTGCCATTTTAAAGAGGGCGTTATTGACCTGATATGAGTAATAATCAGAAGCTGCAACTATTGGTCTTTGATTCAGCATATACACATGAAATGATGATGCAACGTAATCTTTTAGAGTTTGTGACCTCGCGAGACCTTAGTGGATTTTTTAGCCATGTATGGAGTGTTAACCCTACGGCAAGTATCGTTTTACCCGTTTCTTCCCCGCATAGATATGGTTCGCCGGCGGTGCAGAAGTTGAATTCGCGACATACAATCATAGAGGGAAAGATTGGAAAGTATGCAAAGTTGGCATGGTTTCCCGCAATGAATTTTATACTCGCGCAATTAGAGTTATTTTGGTATCTTTATCGTGTCGCCAAAAAAAATCATGTCACTTTTATTCGAGCAGAAGATCCTTACTACAACGGTATGACAGCAGTGCTGTTCTCAGCATTAATGAAAATACCGCTTATGATTGGGGTATGGGGCAACCCTGGAAAAATTCGTAAATTTTCGAACCGCCCACTGATGCCTCGGCTTTTTAAGTGGGTATGGTTAGAGGAGAAAGTTGAGCGTTTTGTGCTTCGACGTGCGGATAGAGTTATGGTTCAAAATCATGATAATATCGAATTTGTTCTTCAACATGGAGTGCATCAAGACCGGACAGCGATATTTAGGCTAGGCAATGCCATTCATCCGCTACATTTTAAAGAGCCGAGTAGTCGCAAAGATGGCACTGTTGACCTTAAGGAAATGGGTGTGACGCAGCAGAAAGTACTGTTGTGTATCTCTCGTCTAGAAGCCCTAAAGTTGACTGACCATGTTATTAGGGTTGTTTCCCTGCTCAAAGCGAAGGGATGGAATATCAAAGCACTATTTGTTGGAGACGGGAGCTTTCGAAATACGATGGCTGATTTAGCTGAAGAGCTAGATGTGGTGGATCAAATCGTTTTTTGTGGGAACCAGGGTCAGGAATGGCTCGCCCGCATTATTCCTTGTGCTTCAGTTGTGTTGTCTCCACTAACAGGCCGTGCATTGGCTGAAGCAGCACTTGGTGGGGTGCCGATAGTTGCCTATGATGTTGATTGGCACGGCGAATTGGTTGAGACTGGAATTACAGGAGAGTTAGTACCGTATTTGCAACATTCGCTTATGGCCGACGCGGTGGAACGATTTCTAAATGACAAAGCATATGGAAAGAAAGCTGGAGCCAATGTAAGAGAGCGGGCATTGAAATTAATGGATGCTTGTGAAATCGAAGAAGCACAAATTGCCGTTTATGAAAAGTTGTTAGTTCCGATGGATACTAAAGCATGAAGGTTGCTCATGTGCTCCCAGCACTTACTAAGGGTGGAGGGGAAAAAGTTGCAGCAGAATTGGCTAATCATGCTTCACGCGCTGGGCATCAAGTTGTCTTGATTGCCGGTTGGCCAGTCGACCCTGGGCTGCTCCGTGAAACACTACTTCCTGATATTCGTGTTTTTTATGTATCTAAACAATCTAAATCAAGAACAGGGCGTTATTTAAAGCTGATAGTTTGGTTTTGGCGGCATACGGACTTGCTGAGTAAGCAAGACGTCATCCATTGTCATCTTTCATACGGAGTAGTTTTTGGTTTCCTTGTGAAATTATGGCAATCGGTCACAAGAATTGAAGGACCAGCTATTGTTCAGACAAATCATTCGGCAGGAGCGCCTGTTTCTGATTTGCGTAGAGTTGTCCAATCATTTTTTGCCAGGCAATGTAATGCTTTGGCTTTAATTGCTGAAGATGAGTATTGGTCTTTATTTGCGAAAAAGCATCCCAGAATTATTACCAGGGTAATATTCAATGGTATCTCACAGCCGAACCACTCAATAGTCGACCCACTGGATAGAGATGCATACCGTCGAGAAGTTGGCATACCTGATAATTGCAAGTTGGTTGTAGGTGCTATTGGAAGGTTGACTGCCGACCGTGAGCCCTGGACGTATCTACCAATTTTTGAAGAGATTGCACGAGATTTTGGAGAAGATGTTCATTTTTTACTTGCTGGCGGAGGGTCCGAATTAGAGGCAATGCGGGCACTTGCGATTGAAAAAGGTTTGGCAGGGCAAGTACATTTTCCTGGAGAGGTAAACGATCCAACTTTACCCCTAGCCGTCATGGATCTGTATATTAGCATCAACGTCGGTGCTATTACAGGATTAGCCGGAATGGAAGCTGCTTTATCTGGTCTACCAGTCATAGCCATGCAATGGACCCCAGGATATTATGCGGCGCCGGAGGACTGGATTTGGTCCAGTACAAATCAGTCAGAGGTAGCACAGCGCTCTTGTGAACTTCTTAAGTCGCCTTCAAGTCGTGATGCGTTGGCGCAACGGCAGAAATCTTTTGTGCAGTCAAATCATACGATCGATACTATGGCTTCTTCTTATTATGATATGTACAACAGTGCGATAGCTCGGCTTTAAACCACAAAAAAACTAGTCCATTGAGACCTAAATTAATCTATAAACTTTTCTAGGATTTTTTCATGCTTCCATTTATCAATTTACAGAGCCAATTCAAACGAATTCAGTCAGAAGTGGAGGAGCGTGTAGTTTCAGTCTTGCGCAGTGGGCAATACATTCTTGGACCAGCGGTATCTGAATTTGAGAATAAATTAGCTGAATTTGCTAAGGTCAAACATGTGGTTTCCTGCTCATCTGGTACTGATGCATTGAAGATTGCTTTGATGGCCAAAGGTGTTGGGCCAGGGGATGCAATATTTACTAGCCCATTTACATATTTTGCTACAGCAGAGGTGATTTCTTTACTTGGAGCGACCCCAATCTTCGTAGATATAGATATTAATACATTCAATATTGATCCCGCAGCACTGAGGGCTGCAATTCTAGCATTAAAGGAGTGTGATAATGCGAATAGTGTGCTTCCGAATTGGTCTTTGGAAAAATTGCGTAGTTTGAACCCTAAAGGCATTATTACAGTTGATTTATTTGGCTTGCCGGCTGACCATGATAGTATCAATTCTATTGCTGCTGAGAATAATCTTTTTGTTATAGAAGATGCAGCCCAAGGTTTTGGTGGTGAAGTTAACGGTCGTCACGCTGGTAATCTGGCTGAGGTGGGTTGCACCTCATTTTTTCCAGCTAAACCTCTCGGTTGTTATGGCGATGGTGGAGCGCTGTTTACAAATGACGACAATTTAGCTTCTTTATTCCGTTCCATTCGCGTCCACGGCCAGGGCATTGATCGCTATGAAAACGTTCGGCTAGGTCTCTCTGGGCGTTTGGATACAATACAGGCAGCCATTCTCATTCCAAAGCTTGGTATTTTTCCTGATGAATTGATTGAACGCCAACGTGTGGCCACAACTTATGAAAAACTAATTTCTTCTTCAACTTTGGATATTATCACTCCAAGAGTTCCTGAAGGTTACTATAGCGCATGGGCCCAGTACTCGGTTTTGGCAGTCGACTCGATGGCACGCCAAGCCATACTAGACCGTCTGAAATCAGCGGGGGTGCCCACAATGATTTATTACAAAAGGCCTCTGCATTTGCAAAAGGCTTTTGCAAACCTAAGCTATCAAGTGGGTGACTTTCCAGTCACTGAGCAGGCCTCAGATAGAATTTTCAGTCTCCCTATGCACCCCTATTTAGATGACAAGTCAATTGCTTTTATTGTTGAGGCAATGACATAGGCATGTGAGGAAATTAGGATGACTACTTTTATACACCCAACGGCCAATGTTTCCCCGGATGCAAGTATCGGAGAGGAAACAAAGATTTGGATTAACGTTCAGGTGCGAGAGCAAGCTAATATAGGTATGAACTGCATCGTTTCGAAGGATGTTTACATTGATCAGGCAGTATCGGTGGGTAATAACTGTAAAATACAAAATAGCGTTTCTATTTATAAGGGTGTCACTATTGAAGACTATGTCTTCATCGGTCCTAATGTGTCGTTCACTAATGATAAAGTGCCACGAGCTTTCAACAACGATTGGAAAATCACCCCAACTAGGGTAAAAAAAGGTGCCAGTATTGGTGCCAATGCTACCATCGTGTGCGGTGTTGTTATAGGTGAATATGCAATGGTGGCTGCTGGTAGTGTAGTTACGAAGGATGTTCCACCTTATGCTCTCGTGATGGCTAATCCTGCGCGGCAAGTTGCGATAATCGACAAGGATGGGAATATTGTTAAAAGAACTAAATAGCGTTATAAATTATGAAAAATAAAATAGTGAAAGTTGGATTGATTGGTCTTGGCAGGATGGGACAGAACCATCTTCGCGTACTATCGATACTTAAAAATGTAGAAATTGTTTTCATTTTTGACATCAATAATGAAATGGCAAAGGGGATCGGAGCATCTTATGGTGTTAATGCCGAACAAGATCTAGAGCTGGTTTTGGGGAAAGTGGATGCGGTGATTATTACTTCCCCAACTGTCACTCATGCTGACTATGTGAGGCAGGTTGCAAAATACGTAAAGAATATTTTTGTAGAAAAGCCTCTTGCAGATACGTTATCTGAGGCTGATTCACTATGTAAGCTTAGTCAAAAAAATGCCTTAAATATACAGGTTGGATTTATTGAAAGATTTAATCCTGCGATCGTTCAGTTGAAAAAGGTCCTTAGTCAGTCGACAAAAATCGTTAGCGTTGATTTTACTCGAACTAATAGAATATCAACTAGGATCACTGACGTCGATGTCATTGCAGACTTAATGATCCATGATATTGATCTTGCGTTATATCTAAGTGGTCCAATTCGATCTGTTTCGGCGCATGGTTTTATAAAAGATAAAATGATAGACTTTGCATCAGCTTTATTGACGCACACTAATGGGCATTTCTCCCGTATTCAAGCCAGCCGAATTACCGATAAAAAAGCTCGATCTATTCAGGCGACATGTCTAGATATGTTCGTCGATTGTGATTTACTACGTAGAGAAATCATAATTAACCGCCAAACTGAAACTCACCAAAAAAGTAATGGCCCTTATTTAATAAGTTCGATTGAAGAGTCAGTTGAAATACTTCCGCAAGAAGCACTTTTGGCAGAACTGCAAATGTTTCTTTCGTCTTGCTCAGGCGAGGTAGTTGAAAGGCCAGGCGCTTTAGAGGGTTTAAAAGCGATGCGTATTTGTGACGAAATCCAAAGGTTAATATTGAAATAAAAAATGTCTGCTAAGATGTCTTGCATGGTATTATTTTTGGATTAAGCAGTCGTGAAAATATCTATTTTTGGCATATCCTCGTTAGGGCTTTTAACTCGGTTAATGGCTGCCCATGTTTTTGGTACTCTGTTTGCTCATACAGTCTATGTTAGGTTTACACAGCTTGGAGATCGTTATCTTCCAGAATCTTATGAAGAATATGTAGAAGGTTATGGTGAAGATTTCACTTCAACTTTATTTACGTACGGCGTTTACAATACCCTAGGCTCTATTTTTCCTGGTTTTCTGGCGCCAATGGTACTTGGCATACTAATAGCGGTTATCACTTGGCTGGCCTTTCGAGATGTTTATAAGCACCTCAGCAGTAAGTTATTTTGGACATGCAATTTATTTCCCCATTTTTTAGTTTGGTCGGGGTCGTCATCCAAGGAACAGATAGTGATCCTTTCTGGTTTAGTTGTTATCAATTTTGCAGCGAAACGTTCGTTTGCAGCAAACAATCTGAGCATTAATTTAATTTTTGTACTGGTCGCATTGTTAGTTTTATTTTTAATCAGGCCAAACTATTTTCTAATTTATCTCATAATATTTACAACCGCTTTATTCTCACCCTGGTTACATAGAATTGTATCAAGAAGATTATCTGTTGGGGTGTGGATATTTATATTTAGTCTATTAACTTCTGGCGTAATTGCTTATTTGGCATTAGCTAGTAGGTTTTTTAATGAAGATGTTATCGATTTTATGGACAGAGTTCAGACTAGCTTTCATGCATATTCTTCTGCCGGTTCTAATCGATATGATATTCAGTGGGAGAATTTTTATGATTTTCTGTATAATTCCCTCTGGGGAATACCGCAGGGCTTTATAGGACCCACGTTAATAGAGGGAATTTCAAAGCCAGTACAATTTCCAGCTTTTTTGGAAGGCGTATTATATTTATCAATACTAGTTTATTTGTTTTACAAACTATTACAACTCTCTATAAAATCTAGAATCTTGAGGTTACATATTTTGCCGTATATTTATGTATGTTTTGCTATTATATTTGTGAGTTATCCCTTCCTTATTTTTAATCCTGGTTCTGCGTTAAGGTATAAGCAATCTATGCATCCAATACTGATTTTTTATCCTCTACTAATATTAGCATATTATAGAGCTAACAATTTAATTAAAACTAAAATAAAAAAGACATCTGATTAGAGTTAATATTCCAAGAGTGATTGTGGGATTAGGATCAACTTTTGTCGATACATCACATTCAAATATTTTTTATTCTTTCCAAGTACAGTCATAAAATTGCAACAGACGACTTCTTTCTTGATCCACTATTTGTTCTCTTTAAATAAAATATGTTGTTAACCGATTGAACTAAATCAGAGCATTGTAACAGTTCCAGGCCTTCTCTATATTGAAACCAAAAAAATGCGAATTAAAGGTCGGTCAAAATAGGAAAATTTATGATAAAGTTGTTAAAAAAAATTATTAAGTTTCTCAACCCTTTAAGTGGCTATCGGGCACTTAAAGAAGAGAATAGATTTATTCTATATGAATTAAAGCGTATCAACGAAACAATGCGCTATCAAACTTATTCAGAGGCCATTATGCTTGAGACAGATGCTGTTCAAACTCGTTCAAGTTTTGATTTTCAGTGGAATAAAATACCCGAAAGTTTTGCAATGACTCACAACGAAGACCTTGCTTTGATTCAGAATGATATATGTAGGTTTACAGATAAACCAGCAGCTTGGTTTGCTGGGAAAAGAGTCGCTGACATTGGTTGTGGCGAGGGTCGCTTTTCCTATGGTTTATTGTCTTTGGGCGCAATTGTTGATTCTTTCGACCAGAGTGAATGGGCACTGAAACGAGTCAGGAAGTTATGTCAACCGTTTGACGATCGCTTAAATACTGAGCAAAAGAACTTGCTTACGTGGGATGAGGAATTGGAGTATGACCTAGTTTTTTGTTTTGGTGTTGTTCACCATACAGGCAATACTTACTTAGCAATGCGGAATGTAGCTCGAAAAGTAAAATTGGGTGGGGACTTGTTTTTAATGGTATATGGGTTCCCAGTTAATTCAGTGGATTTTTTTGAATTAACCTCTTATGAAAACTTACGGCACGAATTGCGAAACCATTCTTTCGATGAGAGAAAAAATATACTGGAACATCGTTTTGGACCACAAGCACATGGCTGGTTTGATGCAGTTTCTCCGCGTATTAACGATCTCCTAAGCTATAACGAAATCGAAGAATTTCTTGGTAACTTTGGTTTCGAAAATATTCACCCAACAGTAAAAACTAGAAACCACCATATTGCTGCAAGAAAAGGCATCCCGAAGAGCGTATAGTCGTCAGCACAGTCCGACCATCGAAACTTTCAGTTGCTGAAAAAAAATCCCACTACGACTGGAAAAGTCTACATGGACAATATTAAAAATGCATTTTTTCCAATTTTACAAAGGATGAAAGTCCAGTCTAGTCAAGCGTCTGATTTCCATCATCTTCGGGGACGATTTTATTTTAGAGAATTTATATGTGTGGAATAGGTGGTGTGTCTTTAGTCTCTGGAAGTAACTTAGACGGTCCAATGATTATCAGTGGTATGAAAAGACTACAGTATCATCGCGGTCCTGATAGTGAAGGCGAGTGGTGGGGTGATTGGCGGGGAGTGGGTCTTTGCCACAACCGTTTAGCCATTCTTGACCCATCACCCGCTGGCGCCCAGCCAATGCATTCAGCCGATGGGCGGTTTATAATCGTTTTTAACGGTGAGCTATATAATTATCGAGAAATTCGTGAAAAACTTAAGGATAAAGGCGCTGTCTTCCGTTCAGAAAGCGATACTGAAGTCCTGCTTGAAGCTTATCGCATCTGGGGTGAAAAGATGCTGCCGCTGTTACGAGGAATGTTTGCTTTTGCGCTCTATGATAGCCAACAAGATATTATGTTTTGTGCACGCGATAGGTTGGGAGAGAAACCCTTTGTTTATGCTGAGACAGCTAAAGGTTTTGCTTTTGCCTCAGAAATTCCTGCACTTCGCGTTATGCCTGGAATAGATACCAGTTTTGATCACTCTGCGATCGCTTCAATGATGCTACACAACATGCGACACATTCCTGATCCATACAGTGCTTATCAAGGTGTTCGGCG
>MDSV01186568.1_pt1 | contig 38792 bp, 39 predicted proteins | sample 810851 | NCBI WGS metagenome assembly MDSV01 (sample SAMN05326640, study PRJNA326480) | marine metagenome | isolation source: seawater | place: Atlantic Ocean: North East | collected 2012 | reverse complement strand
ATTGGTGAAGCAGTAAAAATGATTCCTATCTTCCAAGACTGGAAATATGACGGTTGGTCATCGGAAGAAGTATATGACGATATTCATAAAAAATATGATAAAGAAGAATTAGAAAGATTAGGTGAATTACTTGACGAGCATGTTGATTGGGAAAAGCCACAATCCGGTAAAGGTAAACAAGCAACAGGCAAAGGTGGTAAAGGACAAAGACCTACATACACTAAAGATCAACTTAAAAAGATTAGAGATGAAATAAAAGAGAATATGATTTCTGCGGCACAGGCCGCTGGTGCAGGCAACGTTCCTGGTGAAGTAGAAAGAATGATTAAGGAACTTACAGAGCCTAAAATGAACTGGCGTGAAATACTTAGACAGCAAATACAAGCTACAATTAGAAATGATTATACGTTTAGTCGTCCAAGCAGAAAAGGTTGGCATACTTCAGTTATATTACCAGGTATGAATTTTGATCAACAGATTGATTGTGCGATAGGTATTGATATGAGTGGATCTATTGGTGACGATCAAGCAAAAATATTCCTATCTGAAGTTAAAGGCATTATGGATGAGTTTAAAGAATATAATTTAAAAGTATGGTGCTTTGATACTAAGGTATATAATGAGCAAGAATTTTCTTCTACAGATGGTGAAGACATTCTAAGTTATAAAATTATGGGTGGTGGCGGAACCGAGTTTGATTGTAACTGGGAGTATATGAAAGAAAACGATATACAACCTAAAAAGTTTATTATGTTTACAGATGGTTATCCTTGGGATAGTTGGGGAGATGAAAACTACTGTGATACAGTATTTGTTATCCATGGTAATCATGATAGATCTTTACATGCTCCATTTGGCGTTACTTGTCATTATGAGGATGCCGCTTAATAATATGATTGCTACAAAGAAAAAGATCAGCCCTGCGGAATTCTTTGAGATAAGAAAGCTGAAGTTTCAAGCACCTCATTTAGAAGTTATTGACTTGCACCACACATATAATTTGGAAAAAGCTCTAGAAAAATGGATAGATAAAAACCTCAAAAAAAGGTATTTTTTAGGCAAATCAGTAGGCATGACTAAACGTAACAAGATAGAACAGATATTGAGAGTCGGATTTGAGGATCCAAAAGAGCTCTCATATTTCGTTTTAGCTTGTCCACTTTTAAAATACAAGTAAATATAAAGTGCATATATAATAACATAAGGAGTATATTATGTCCGAAGAAACTAAACAACCAGAAGCTCAACCACAAGCTACTGCACCACAAGGTGAACAGAAGCCCGTTGAGTTAACTGTACAAGATCTTGGAGTTATTAGATCTGTAATTGATGTTGCTTCACAAAGAGGAGCATTCAAAGCCAACGAAATGGAAGCCGTTGGTAAAACATATAATAAATTAGATATTTTCCTTCAGCAGGTTCAAAAGGCAGAAGAAGAGGCAAAAGCTAAAGCCGGCGAAGATAAAGAAGAGTCTAAAGGAGAAAAATAATGGCCGAGACCAAACACGTAGGAAGACTGAAAGCAAATCAACGTAGAGTCGTTGTAGCTTTTAGAGTTATTCCTGGTGAGGAAACACCTACAAACTCATTAGTAATTGATACGGCATCTTTAAGTGATGCAGATCATGATACTTTAATTAAAACAGTAGAAGGTCCTGCTGGACAAGAAGCATTTGAATTTGCTGAAGTCATGGCAAGGACAACTTTATCAGATGGTTCTAATATGTTAGCAAACTTCCACTCAAACGGAAAACTAGCTAAAGTTCCAATGAATGAAGTAGAAATGCTACCTAATCCAAATTACACAATTGGTTTAGATGAACTGAATAAAGTTATTGCAGAACAAAGAGGCACAACTATAGCAGGATTGGCATTAGAAGACCCAAATAAATTACCAGAAGGTTCTTCATTAGAAGAAGTAGGGTCAGTAAATGAAATGCCAAAGACATCAAACGTACAGGCAGAAGCACAGGCGGCACGAGTACAGGCGCCAGACAACTCAGCGATCACAGATGAGCAATTAGCGGCAAGTTACAGATCCCAAGCGGATAGTATGTACAAAGAAGCTAAAAGACTTAGAGAACAAGCTGAAGAACTGGTACCTACTAAAAAGAAAAGCAAAGCCAGTGCCAAAACGGCTTCCTGATGATGTAATAAGATATTGGCCAGAAGTTTTTGAAGAAATCGATGTCCATACACTACCCTTAGAATACCTAACCTCCATTAAAGTGGCGTTTAGGAAGGGTAATATATGGGAAATAGATTGTAATGCAAAAAAACAGACTGGAGCCAATCTAGAGAAGTCTATTGCAGATCTTTTCAACGAATACCAAAAAGAAATAACTCATGTTGATTTTAGGCTTAATACAGCTAAATTAAAGAGAGACGTAGAGAAAAAGACCCGGGCATTCCTTAAAAACCCAACGAAAAAGAAGAAGAAGTAATCTATGTTTAGTGATAAATATATGTAACAAAGAATTAGGAGCATTAGATGGGTACTCTAAAAATTAAACGTGGGACAACGTCACAGAGATCAGGATTTACACCTGCACTAGCAGAGCTAATATACGATTCAGACACTAAAGAAGTATATGTAGGTGATGGTAGTACACAGGGCGGTATTGCTGTTTCTGTATCCACACAAAACCTAGAAAACCTAGGTAATGTCCAATCAGTTACTCCACAAAAAGATCAGATATTAGTATACAACGGTTCAAATTGGGCGGCTACAAACAATCCAGCATTAGATTTAAGAGGTAATATATATGCAGACGACTCCACTCTTTTAGTAGATGCTATTAACGGAAAAATTGTAGGACCAGTACAAACAAGTTCAGTTGTTGCTACTACACTTTCAGGAACATTAACAGGTGATACAACAGGTTCGCATACAGGATCTGTGGTAGGTAACGTTGTTGGTAATTTAACAGGTGACATAAAAGGATCTGTGTTTGCTGATGACAGTACATTAATTGTTGATGCTAACAATAGTAGAATTGAAGCAGTCAAAGTTACTGCAACAAATATTGAAGGATCGTTCAAAGGACCATTAGTAGGTGATGTAGTTGGTTCTGTTTTCAATGATGGTTCTAGTGTAATGGTAGATGCTACAAATACTAGAATGTATGCTAACAGAATGTATGCAAATAAATTTATCAAAGACTCCAGTGGAGGAATTGAAATTACAGATAGAGGTGCTACAGGGCAAATTACATTCGGTGGTTATGCTGATGACGAAAGCACTTGGAAGAACAACCAATTAATAGTTAAAAGACAAGCGGCTGGTGTTGGTTTTGCTATACAAGGATTTAGCAACGATGATAACATGCCAGACTTACGTGGTGTCAAACACAGAGGAACTGTAGCAAGTCCACTAGCTTATCAAACAGGTGATAGATTATTTGAATTGTCAGCAGGTGGATACGATGGTAGCCAAGCTAGAGATTCTGCAGATTTGGCTTTTATCGCTGATGGCTCTATAGCAAATAATTTGATTCCAGGTAAGATTAGATTAAGAACTGTTAATTCCACAGGTGCTGGATTGAATGTTGCTACATATGATAAGTTTGGTACTTTTGCATCAACATTCATGCAACTTACTCCACAAACTGCTGAACCTTCAAATAAAGCAGAAGGTATGATAGCAGTAGCAGATAGAGTAAATTGGGATCCTGCAAGTAAGGGATCAGGCGGAAGTTACCCTTGTTATTATAACGGGTCAGCCTGGACTGCACTCTTCTAAATTAAACTCACTTAAATACTATATGTTCGAAGTACCGAGTCATATATCATGGTCTATAAATGGAAAAGTAAATTCAACTTTTAAACATTTTTTAGATAACCAAATTCCCTTAAAAACATTTGATTATAATGTTTATATTGATAACAATATAAAAGCAGATACATTTAGAAAAGAATGTATCAAAGCCGCTGAACTACTTCCTAATAATTTAGCAATACCTGTAAGCGGAGGAGATAGTGAAATAGTCGCTAGATCAGTTCATGCATTAGGTAAACAAGCTACGATATACTATGAAGATTATCCTTGGGTATCTAGTACCTATAAAGACATGAGCAAAAAGGTAGCTGAAGAATTAAACTATGAATGGATAGACTATACAGCAGATTACGATCAGTGTATAGAAAGAATGAAAAAGTATAGTGTAATGCTTGGGAATATGAGCAGAGGCTTTTTGATTACTTTAGGACTATTTGAAAAAATTCCACATGAACAATTTATAGTAGGCGGCTTAGGTGAGCTAGAAAAAGATGGTTGGATATATAGAAAGACTATGGAAAATTGCATAGGACCAGATTGGGATAAAGAACTAACTATTCCTTGTCCACCTACAGAAATTATATGGTGGCTATGGGCAAAAGAACAGAAGAGAGCTGGCCAATACACCTTCTTCAATAGCACAAAGTCATTAATTAAGAGCCAAGTAGAACATAAAAAACTATCTTACGGCAAACATAACAAGGGTGTTTGTAATACAATAGCTATGAAAAATTACGAATGGCCTGAACTAATATACAAAAATAAAACAGATCATTTTCATCCTACAGATGATTTTTATAATCAAATATACAAAGAGATGGAAAATAATATGTATGAACATTATGATAGAAAAATGTTTAAACTTGTCAAGAATGGGTTTTGTGGTTTTGTAAACTATACAAAATTATTAAGTTAAAATGGAATTATTACTTTTTATAACATTAGGAGTCATTTGGGGTCTTGTATTTGGTGTTATACCAACAGCTGGTCCTACTACTGCTCTACTTACTAGCTATATATTTTTTCCTTACTTTTATAGCGATCCATATTTAGGAGTAGCTTTTTATACAGCAATGGTGGCCGCCTGTGCTACAGGAGATACTTGGAGTAGTATACTTCTTGGTATACCAGGATCAAGTTCTAGTGCCGCGACTGTTTTAGATGGATATCCTTTAGCAAAGAAAGGCAAGGCAACCTATGCCTTGAGTGCCGCTTTTACCAGTAGTACTGTAAACGGTTTATTGTTTGGTTCATTAGTTTTTTTAATGATGCCCGTATATAGTAAGTTGTTATTAGTATTTGGAATACCTGAACTATTGATGCTTAATATTCTAGCTTTAAGTTGTGTAGTATTTTTAGTCAAAGGAAAAATAGGACTTGGTTTGATAAGCATAGCTTTAGGTTTCCTATTAGGCTATGTTGGTATAGACGAAAACAATGCACCTAGGTTAACCTTTGGATATTCTTATCTCGAAGATGGTATCAATGTATTAATATTAGTAAGTGGATTATTTGCAGTACCAGAATTGTTGGATATGTTTTTCAACAAAAGCAGATTACAAAAATTAAATTCTAGTTGGTCGCAAGTAAAGTTAGGAATGTTAGCCTGGAAAAAATATTGGGCTGTAAGTTTACGTGGAGGATTAATTGGTGCAATAGTTGGCGCTCTGCCAGGAGTACATGGAATAGTTGCTGATTGGTTAAGCTATGCACAAACAAAATTCAGTTACAAAAATAGAAAGTTTGGTAACGGTAATATTGCAGGAGTAGTAGGACCTGAAGGAGCAAACAATAGTGTCACTGCGGCAAGTTTTGTACCAACTGTAATTTTCGGTATACCGGGTACTCCTTTTACGGCAGTAATTTTGAGTATCTTTTATTTGTTACACTTTGACTTAGGTTCAGTTTCATTACAATCCGATGAAAGCTTCTATAAATATTTAGCGACGGGATTTTTAGGAGGAACCGCCTTGGTAGGCTTATTATGTGTATTTTTAAGTAAACCTATTACGATGCTTTTAAAAGTGCCAACAAAAATTTATGCACCTTTGATACTGCTCTTAATTTGCTGGGCATGTTATCAAATTTCGCATACTTATTTTGATATCGTTATATTAGCGGTATGCTCAGCGATTGGGTTAATTTCCAAACGCCTAGAATTAAATAGACCAGCGATGTTGTTGGCTTTTATTTTGTTTGCTAAAATAGAAGCATTAACTTTTCAAACAATGTCGTTATACAATGTAAGTGCAATATTAGATAGACCTATTACACTTGCAATGATTGTAATGACTTTGCTTACAATAACTGCTGGTATAAAGTACATAAAAAATTAAAGGAGTGAATGATGAAATACATTTTAACGTTCTTGGTAGGACTTTTTATTACAACTAGTTCAGCTATGGCTGATTACCGTTTGGTTGTGCCAAGTCCAAAAGGTACAGGAACCGCTATTTGGGCCGACGTTGTAGCGGCAGAATTAGAAAAATACTTAGGTGAAAGAGTAATAGTTGAAAACATTAAAGGCGGTAAAGGAAACGTAGGTCTTGAAACTTTTGCTACAAAATACAAAGATGATCCTAAAACAATTCTTTTAGCACACGGCGGTAATGCTAATGCTTGGTTAATTGAAGACGTAAAATGGTCATTCAAAGATTGGGAAGTTGTATTAGTACAACCTTATAACATTACAACAACCATTGCTAGTGACTATGATTGGCAAAATGATATACTAAATTTAGCAGACTGTTCAGGTTGTGTTCCTGAAACATTAGGTTGGACTTTGCTTAAAGGTTGGGAAAATATAAACTTTGTTAGAAAAATGAGTGCAGGTGATGCCAAACAGGCTTGGCTACGTGGAGACTTTAAATATATTAGAGAACCAGCTTCAAGACACATCAAGAATACTGCCCCTATGGTTGAAGATGGTAAAGCACTTAGACTTTTTAATCATGGTATGTTTACACCTGAATTTGGTTTTATCCAAGATAGGAATTGGCCTGATACTCCAACTGTAGTAAAACTATATACAGATACATATGGTAAAGCACCAAGTGGCGATATCTATGAAGCATATATCCTTTCAGCAGTATGGCGAGATGGTTTACAAAAAGGTTTATTCATGCACCCAGGAGCAAACACTGATGCAGTAATAGACGCCTTTGAAGCTATGATGAATAATGAAGATAGTAGAAATTATCTTATTTCAAAACTAGGTGACTATCCAATGTACTTCGGAGAAGAATCCAATATAATTATGGATGCACTTTATGGTTATGTTACAAAAGAACGTTTAAGGCTGTTGGTTGATTTTGCTAAAAATAAAATGGAATGGTCTACCGCAGAATATGTAGATGGAAAAACAATCGATTAATTCTGACTTACTCCTGCACCTATCAAGCCTAGGGGATATATTTCCCCTAGATTTTAAACTTGACATCCAAAAACTTCAAGTAGAATTAGAACAGTTTAAAGACGATTGGAAAGAATACAATCCAAGAAAACCAAATAATAGATATGGTTTGAGCATCACTAGTTTAGATGGTGGCTTGAGTGGAATACCTGATTTGGACAGTTTATTTGAGTACAATAAACAACATAATACCAGCATTACAGAAGCTAGTATTAACGTAAAAACGCCTGTTAATGCTAATATAAGCGTCATACAGCGGCTATTAAGCATCTTTGATACATTAGGGCGTTCGCATTTTATACGCCTAAATAAGGGCGGTTTTTTCCCTCCTCACAGAGATGGAAAGATTTTGGACGTCACTTGTTTTCGTATAATTACCCTTTGCCAAAACTGTAATCCAAACCAATTTCAATTCATATATGAAGATAAGGTTGCTAGGTTAGAGCCAGGAAGACCTTACTTTATAAACACAAGAAAAACACATTCTGTATTTTCTTATGTTGATGATAGTGTACAATGTGTTTTGAATATACCATTAACCGAAAACAATTACAAAGCAGTTATAAAGCATTTGGATACAAAATGAAATTTAGAACAGAGCATGTCGATTTTAATGTAATACAACCTGTTTGGTTTGAAAAATTATGGCCGGGCAGAAATAGTGATATAAAACCTATGAGCAGTATGACCTATGATGGCAAAATAGATATGTCAATATATGATAAATTTAAACCTACTTTTGTTGCAGTATATAATAATGCTGATACAATTATAGGTGTAAACTCAGGACACCAAACAGGAGATAACATGTATAGATCAAGAGGAGTTTGGGTTGATCCTCTTTATAGAAAACAAGGGATAGCAGGAATATTATTCTGTGAAATAGAAGGTAAAGCAATGGAAGAAAAATGTAAAACCATGTGGAGCCTTCCTAGAAAAGAATCTTTACCTGCTTATGAAAAATATGGTTTTATAAAGACTAGCGACTTCTTTGATGAAGGTATGGAGTTTGGGCCAAACTGTTATGTAAAAAAAGAATTAGACTATGAATTTAAACCACATTAATTTTTTTAATTGCCATTTTGATGATGGTGACGGTGAACCTAATAAAGACTTTTATACCGAAAGAAAATTTTTAGGAGGATGGACAGTAAGTGACAGACATCCAATTAAAGGCTTGAAAAGACACGCTCCATCTGAGTTATTACCAAGCGAAGATATTTTTGATATTAGCATTGATGATCTACGTATGATATTAGAAGATGTTATATGTAACTATGCTACAGATAAAAATGTTATATTCTTAAGTGGTGGTAAAGATAGTACAGCACTTGCTCATGCATTTAAACAACTAGATATACCTTTTACTCCAGTAAGTTTATGTTCTAAAGTATCAACTACTAGCGAAATTAATGTAGTAAAACAAATAGAAGCAGAACTAGATATAAATGTAAAGTATTTTAACATAGACACAATACCTGAAAAAAATTTCAAATACTGGATAGAAAATCCTTATACAGCTAAAGTAATGGCTGTTAGAGAACTTGGTTTAGAAAAACATCAATTGTTTACTGGTGAGATAGGCACTGGTGAAATGCAAATTAATCAAGCATTACAATATACAGCTATGATGGGTTATGTTCCTAAAGCATTGTCTAGATGGCATGTAAACGTATGTGGTAGCTATAGACGTAACAATAGTGTATTAGATGCTTCAATAGATCCAATTTACTCTGAATGCGTAAAACATTTCGAGAACAGATTTAAAGAATGGGACAAACATCCAGATGTCCTAAACAGAGTTATGTTTGCAAGACTTCAAGACGAAGGAGCATATAGATTGTTTAATTATGGAATAGACGATCTACAATGGGTTCATCCTTTTGCACAAGATGAATTTATATTTGCATGTGCAAACATGCCTAGTAAATACAAAGGAAATAAAAGTATATACAAACTGATGTATCCGTCATTAACAGAAATTCCATGGAGGTATCCTAAAAGTGGACTCGGCATTCCAACTATGTAATATAAAGAACTTGGTTATTGTTGCAAATGACGATGCCAAAAACTCTTTCCTTACTCATGTGTATCCGCATAATATAGATTGTATAGTTTTAACACAGGAAGAATCTAAAAATTATATCAATAAAAAATATAAGGTTATTTTTTTAGGTTGTTATGTAAAAGACTTTGAAGACAATGAGAATATCGTTATGGATGAAATAATATATAGAGCCTGGAGTCCCAAACCTTATACACTAAGATGGGAACCAGAAGAATTAGCAACTTTTATTAGTTGTTGGTTTATGCAGGACAAATTGAGAAAAACCGGAAATAATTTATCTTTTAGATTTAAAGAAGGAAAACCAACAGATGGAAGGTTTGCTTGGTTAAGAAAGATTATGTATTAACATACTTTTCTATATTAGATTCTAACTTTCCTATTTCAAACTGTAAAGGATCATCAAAATATTTGAAACCTAGATCCTTACATTTTTTTGCTAATCGTTTATGTCTATTAATCCTAGTAGGCAAATCATTAAACACTTTACCATCATCGTATACCCAATACATTCTAAAAGGTAAGTTCTTAGGAAATCTCTGATCCTTTTTTAAGTAACCCTTTTCTGTATATTCTGTCTTTGCTCTTGTGTTTGGTTTGACTCTCATTAAAACTCCTATGTATAATGGTTTTAAAATTTCATCATAAGGTTTTAATTTTTCTATAGTGTCTAATGTATCCTTAAATTCTTCTTCGGACTCTGTAGGATAACCTACAAAGTACATGCTTCTAGTTGTTATATTTAATCTATGGCATTGTTCCATTGTGTAAAGTAAATCTTCTTTGGTATACTTTTTATCCATTTCTTTTAAAGTATCTGTGCTTCCACTTTCAATACCAAGTTTGATATGATGTAATCCACTTTTACGTAATCTATCCCACATTTCAGGTGGCATTTGTTTTTTGGCTCTGACTGCAAAGTAGGCACTCCAAGCAAATTTGACTTTATGTTTTGTTTGATAATCTATCAATACGTCTACCATTTGATTCATTTGTTTAAGTACGCCATTTACAATATTATCTACAAAAACAAAATCTGCAACTCCGTACTGTTCATAATAGTGTATCATTTCTTGTGCAACTTCTGTACCTTCTCTTGCTCTATATACACCAAATTCTCCCCGTACATTACAAAACTTACAATCAAATATACAACTCCTAGTTCCTTCTATAAACAGACTAGATACGCCCATTGTTTTTTCTGCAACTTGATAAGCATCTTTAGGATATTGGTCAAATTGAAAGTCACTGTAATCAGGATAGTCGATAGTCTTTAAATCAACCTTAGGTGTTCTTGGAGCTTCTAGTTTCCATTCAGGATCATAAGTATCCTTGTTATATACTCCGCTAGGTATTTCGCCTTTTAATAAACCTTCTACTCCTCGTTCTCCTTCACCTACAACTATCCAATCTAAAATATCCCAACCAAGTTCTAAGCCAAAATGTTCTGCGGCTGAACCTCCTAATACTGTAGGTATGTGAGGTGCTTTTTGTTTTAACTTTGTTAATAACTTTTTAGCTGTAAGTTGGCTTCTTAAAAAATGAACACTGATGCCAAAGAATCTAGGATCTGCTTCTACAATCAGGTCTATCCATTCATCTACAATTTTTTCTAACGTAACATCATAAAAGTCTTCAAATAATTTAGGGTCTTGCCATAGTTGCCATTTATCTGATCCTTCCCAGAATCTATCTTCATCCGATTGAAAATATTCTTTATCTTTTCTTAGCCTATGCCAAAGATCTAAATTTAAATCAAGATTATGACATTTTAAATTAACTGAATTTAAAAAAGACTTTATTCTTGCAGGTCCAATAGGTGGACGCAATTCTATACTAGGAATGTTAGCTATTACAATATCCTGGCCTTTAGGTATGTATAAGTCTTTATATGGCATATAATTTTTCCAAGTATTTCTTCTTTTTATTTAACACACTATCACTATTAGGTTTTATATCTTCGAATTTTTCTCTAAATACTGCGGCAGGTGTTTTAGTTACTGTATCTATATCATAACCCATGTTAAACACTCTACTAATTTGATGGGCATTAAAGTGGTTATGATTTTTAAATCTTTTTACTGATTCATTTCTTAATTCAGTAGCTTGATACCAATTTATATGACCGTTATCCCAAATCATTCTATTTGTGTTTTCAGGTTCTAGATCTTTATATCCCCATTTGTAAGGATTTATCATTAGCTTACTATGATCAAAATGACTCTTTAAACTAGGGATACTTAAAGCATATATTTCTTTATTGTCCAATGGACAGTCTTTGCTGTCCAGCCATTCGATTGTTTCTTTTATGCTATCCAAAGGTTCGTATGGTAATCCAAATATAAAACCACTACCTAAACTAATATTACTATTTTCTTTTATATATTGCAAACCTTTTAATGTTTTATCTCTAGCCATACCTTTGCCAATAGACGAACCTGCTTTTTTGTGTAAAGTTTCTATACCAAACTGCAAACCTACACACCCACTTTCTTCTAACAAAGGTAAAGTATCTAAATGAGATATTAACAGATCGGATCTTGCATATGAACCAAAGTAAACTTTGAAGGGCAAACTACTAAAGACATCATATATGTATTGGCATTTTTCTGGACTATCGTTGAGTAAATCATCCATTATATCATAATGTTGTGTACCAAAGTTTTCATAGTTGTATATCAATTCTTCTCTAAGAACATCTTTATCTTTTAGATGTTGGTAGGTATTTCCTTTTCCGTTTGCAGGATAAAAACAATATGCACATCTAAATTTACATCCTCTAGCTATTTCAATAGGCAATGCTTCACCTGGAAAGATACAATCTTGTTTTGTAAAAATTGTTTTGCTTTTATTAAATTCGTTATATATGTAATCATTTTTACAATCTACAAATAGCTGTCCTTCATGTGTCTTACCTTTTACTGTACCATCGGCTATAGCTAATATTGCCTTATCGGCAAAGCCAGAAACAAGAACATCAAAAACTTCACGTGCTAACTTTGTATATGTTGCAGGGCCTCCTCTGTTGCCGCCGATTACAACTTTGAATCCTAACTTTTCTTTGTATTCTTTTATAGTATCTAACATCCAGTCTTGTTCAAAGATTCTATCACCTTTGCTGTTCATAAAAGTGTTACTAACTCCAACAAACTTTGTTTCTTTAGTAAGAAACTTATCAAATAATTTTACTGTTTCTTTTTGTGTGAGTCTACTTGCAAAGTCGATAACCTGTACGGTATAGCCGGCAGAACGCAATTCTGTCGCTAATTTATATGCACCGGCTCCTCTTATCCAGCCTTCTGCAAAAACATCAGATAAAATTACTATATCCATTCACCATTTTCATCAAGAGAAGGAAAACTTTCTCTATCAAAATCCAACTCCTTTTTAAAATCTGTTAATAAAACATCTTTATCAAGCGTACTACTTAATACTATATGGTATCTGTCTTTTGTTCCACCATTTAAGAAAGTATGCGGAACTGAAGTATCTGTATAGTACACACTTCCGTCTGCAGGTAAATGCACTATATGCCTGTGATATTGCTCCGGAAATAAAAACAAATTACTTGGATTAGTTATAATAGGTATATGAAACTTATAAGTCATATCTCTGTGTAATCTATAACAACTTTTTCCTTTTAGTTTTAAAATACGTGTTCTCGTTACATCAATTGGAAACATATTAATTAATTTTTCAAAATAAGTATCTTTAAATATATCATTGATGCAATCAAAACTGCCTTCAGTCAAAGGATTTGTTTCATTATCAATATTAAGGTCCGGTTGTGGACCACAACATTCATGATACTGTTCGTTACTATCACTTCTTGACTGTACAGCAAATTGAAATTGATGTGTTGCCCCTGGGGCTCCCCACCAACCAATCTCTTCTATTTTAGGAAGTAATTCTTTAAACTCTTTTTGAAGTTCATTGATTTGTATTCCTATATCAAATTTTCTAATTAATCCGTCTAAATTATTCAACACCATAACTCCTTTGCTCTAATAGGTTTCCTATCCTTATCTCTACCAAAGTTTTTAAACTCTGATGTAATGTATATACTCTTTCTAGGAAATGATTCTAACCAAGGTGACACGCTATGCCAACTTGTATTGCCGTTCCTAGTAAGTATTAATCTGTTTCGTTTGATAGGAATTTTTTTGTGTAATGATTTGTCATTCTCGTGTATATTGAATGTTCCCGAATCACTATCACAAAAGTAAAGTAACCCTGTCCATATTGTTACCTCACTATCATAGTGAACATCTAAGATATTTCCTTCACTATATAAATTTTGCACAAACATGGCTTCACGTGCTATTCTATAATCTTCATCTGTTTTTCTTATACCAGTAGTTTCGTTTGCCAATGGTATATCTAAAAGATTGCATACATTATTATGAAATCTTTGTGACAATAAAACTGATAAGAAGTTTTTTTGATCTTGATTTACTTTGTGTATACTGTTAATAGCACTAATTGCCTTTGTAACTTTGTTTTCTCTTGCAATTAAATTATTCTCACACCATGCATTGCTAGGATATAAACTATCATCATAAAATGATAAAAAATTATCACATATAGCATATTTGTACGGCTGATCAAATACTTTTACGTTTTCCCAGTTAAACATATTCACCTCTATTATAAACTGTTCTTGTTCCCCTCATATATGTAGGTGCAAGTATAGTATTAATAAACTGCTCCCTATCATCACCCCATTTGGTGTCTTGGTTAGGACCCATAGGAAATTGTCCTATCTTTTTATCTTTTGTTTTCCAAATTTTCACATCATTAAAAGCTACAGGCACATTTATAAGATTAGATGTGACATCAAAATCTGGTTCGGTATTATCTACTGTATTCCATGTGCATTCATCTATGTATGATATCCAATCTCTGTTACAAGTAATTTTTTTACCTATTTCAGGACGATAATCAAAACTTAATATCATTCTAGTATTAAAGTCTAGCAAGTCTGACAATATTTCGTTATTATTGTAAGTAACATCTAAATATCTTTGCAATTCACTCCAAAACTTTTTGTTTAATTGAAAATCTTCGTCATATAAGCATTTCCATAAAATATATTCTTCTAATTGATAGTATCTGCCATTATTAAGTTCTTTAATTTGTAACTCGTCTGTTGCATCAACATCTGATAAGAAATTTTTAAAATGTTTGTAACCAGTTTTGTAGATAGAATGTGTATAACTATATTTTTCATTTTTAAAGAAATCATTATAGATACCTTTGTAAAAATCATAATACGAAACTCCTAATGTATTTCTACAAAACATACTTGTCCATTTAGTTATACTTCCTCCATGTAATGCCATAAACATTTTGCCAAAGACTTTCATTTGTAGCCAATCCTCTAAATCATATGTTTTAGTTGCTACAATAAATTCACTGGTTGTAGGAGCCATTTCATGATCTTGTTCCAAAAATTTATGATAACCATTGATAAAGTGTTTTCTTACTCTTGTTTCTATTTGCCATTTTTCCATATAACTTTTCTGTGCCGCAGGAGCATTAGGTAAAAGTTGGAAGTCGTAAATCCTACATTCGTAATGAATACCCCATTCTATTGTGTCTGTTAGAGCCTGCATCCATAGGTCAGGCGTGTCTCCTGGCATACCCATTACCATTTGACTTATACATGGCATCCTAGCCTTGTTTAGATCTTTTACCATTGGTATTTGTCTTTTAACTGGAATATTATATCTGTCAATACAGTCTAATACTTCTTGTTTAGTATGTTGTAAGCTAACAACGTGCTTTTTTAACAATTTAGATTCATATAAAGACTTTGCAATAGCAACTGTTCTTTCTGGTGTATTTTTACTCGTACTGTATTGGAAACTTTTAGGATATCCTGTTTCTTGTTTTTTCTCACATATATATTTTACAAATTCTAAGTCTCTAGGAAAAATTCCTAGGTTTGCTCCAACATGGTATAAAACATCAACACCTAGTTCTTCAGTAAAAAAATCTATTTCTTGTCTAATACGCTCATCTGAAAACCTTCGTACCTTACTGTTAGTAGCACTTCCCCAATCACAAAATGCACATTTAAACGGACATCCCCTATCTGTTTCCCATAGTAACGTGAAATGTTGATTTGGTCCTTCATCAATGTAGCGTTTTTTAAAATCTAATATCCATTCTTTGTTTTCTAACCAAGGACTGAGATCAAATTCTTTAAAAGGATCACTAGCTATTGTTTTTTTATGTGGCATTATTAGATTGTGTATGTGATCAAAATTTTGTTTATTTTGAACGGCTTTGATTATTTCTGAAAAAGGTCGCTCACCATCGTTGTACACAACAATATCTACCTGTGGATATTTCTCAAAAAACTTTGCATCTTTCCAATCAGGATGTGGACCTCCAGCAACCACTAACGCATTAGGATTTTGCTCCTTCACACGCTTTGCGATTTCCATATTAAGCACCCAATTCCAATCATAGCAACTTAATCCTAGTATATCTAACTCTTTAATATCCACGCCTTTAAGCATGGTATCAACATCGGTATTTCGGAACAGAGGATCTAACCAGTCCACTGGCTCAATATCTTTCCTATTATCTACATAAGTTTTTAAGCATAAAAATACTAATGGCATAAAAACCTTTGAGTCATATAGGTTGGGTTGTGAAATTAACACTTTTAGGCTCATATGTATATTTATCGGGTATTTTTTGGGTTAAATATGTATATGAGAAAGATTCTAATTAGCGTTCCTTCATATCCTATGAGTGGTATGCGATACCTACCTTTAGTTTGGGCTTGTTTAAAAAGCTACTATGAAAATTTTAGTGACTTCAAGGACGAATGGGAATGGTTACCTCCTTTACAAGATGCCGCAGACTTGCCTAGTGTTTTAGAACAAGCAGAAAATATTGACATATTAGGCTTGAGTAATTACATGTGGAACAGTAAAGTTAATTATAAATTAGCCAAAGAGTTCAAAAAACGTAACCCTAATTGTTTGATTGTATGCGGTGGTCCAGAGTTTGATCAACTAAAACCAGAAAACTTTGAAAACATAGACATCTATATTCCTATCGAAGGAGAAGCAACATTTAGTCAAATTCTTGATAACGTATATTTAGACATACCTTGGAAAGACATAGGCGGAATAGTTTATCTTGATAAAGAAATAAAACGAAATCCTGCTTTACCTTTTATCAAAGAGTGGCAATATAGTCCTTTATTAGAAAACAAAAAGTTCATGGAAAACATCATAGAAAAAAATAAAGAACAAGGATTTGAAACTTTATTACAATTTGAAACCACTAGAGGCTGTCCATATGCATGTACGTTTTGTGATTGGGGTGGCGGTATACATACAAAATTGAGACAACGTCCGGTAGATATATTAAAAGAGGAAATAACATGGACAGGAAAAAATAAAATTTTTAAATATTTTATAACTGACGCAAACTTTGGCATCCTTTCCAGAGACAAGGAAGTTGCCCAACACATTGTTGATACAAAGAAAAAATATGGGTACCCCTTGGGTGTTGTAATACAGAGTGCTAAAAATCAAACAGAAAGAATAGTAGATATTGTTGAAATCTTATACAAGGGCGGATTGATTAGTAGACATACAATAAGTGTCCAAAGCACCAATGATAATGTTTTAGATAATATTCATAGAAGTAATTTACCAACTGAAAAGCAAAAAGTTATTAGTAATAATCTAAATAAAAAAGGCATTCCTGTAAAAAGTCAAATAATCTTAGGACTTCCCGGCGATACGCTTGATAGATTAAAACAAACAATTAGTGACCTACACAACATGGGAGTAAGTAGAGATATAGAATACTTTGTGTTTGGTTTATTTCCTAATGCTCCTGCGAGTGAAAAATTATACATAGAAAAACACAAAATTAAAACTGTATCTGGATATACTCCTGTATACTGTAGAGACTTAGAAACTTTTGAAGGGTACAGCGGAAAAGATTTACAAGTATGTAACGGGTTACAATATTCTGATAACGAAAGTGTATACCAAGACGAAAGTTTACATCAAGATACAATTTGGGACATATCAAATAACCAAAGTAAATTTGTTATTTCAACAAGCAGTTATGATGAAGAACAATGGGCTGAAATGCATACTTGGATAAATTTTATAAATGGCATTAACGAAAGCGGATTATTTAAAAATGTAGCTGATTACTACAGATCCAAAGGAATAGATTACAAAGAATTTTACGACAATGTTATAGCGGACTTTAGACAAGATAAAGACTTTGATAACCTTTACGAATATGTTATACAGCAAAGTTATGATTTTGCAAAAGGCAATAGACCTTATGAGGAGATGTCTGTACCTGGATCAAACTTACCAGTTGCGTTCGAGGCCAATTTGTTTATACAATCATGGATTGCAAAAAATAAAACAAAAGTATACGATGAATTTAGGCCAATGGTGACTGAAAGATATAATCATGCAATAGAAGTAGATAGTCTAATAAAATTTGGTTTAGATAAAATTGTAGGATTTGATTTACAAAATAAAAAAGAAAATACTTACGAATATGATTGGGAAAATATTACTAATCATAAACAATACAACAATATTACAAAAAAAGAAACCACGTATAAATTTGAAAACAGCTACATCAATAATTTTAAAAAACTACAAGTACCGATGGATATGTATCATTACAGTTTGTGTTTAGTTCACGGACGTTGGCGTAAGAAATTATTGTATTCTATTTCTTAAGAAGTTCTAGTGTTTTTTCTGAAGGAATACCTGTAATTTGTAATGTCAATCTATCTGTATGTCCAACATTAGCTGTACCGTGTGCCATTGTTCTATCCCAATGAACACAATCTCCCAATTTCCATTGATGCCAAAAAGCATTTCCAAAATGCCAGTAATGACCAAAATCCCATTCTGTCAAAGCTACAGCAAACCTTTTAGCTTTCAAAGCCGTTTTGCTAACTTCTTCTTCATGTGATTTTTTATAGTTATCTATATGTGTTGGTAATATTTGTCCAGGTCTCTGTCTAAACAACTTTACTTTAATATCAAATTCAGGGTGTTCTTGCAATCCTAAATAATCTACAATATGATGAAATGTAGGAAAATCTTTGTATTTTAATTTCAAAGACGAATCTGTGTAATCAGGATCAGGATGTCCAAGGTCTTTCCAAAAATCTCTATGTCTTTCAGGAGCCTTAGTTTTCAATATTAGTTCTTCAGCCTTTTTGACATCATCAGTAAAGTCTAAATCAAAATTACAAATACTTGTATATACATCTTCAGGTTTGTCTACCTTCCATTTGTCAAAGTGCCATATGCTTATTGCTTCTGCTTTAGGTCCCCAACATTCATCGTCATGATTTAAAGTATTAATTTTATCTGCCATTCTTATCTCCCAACCAACTCTCTAATACTGTAGTTCTAAAAATATATTTATTTTTGTCTATTGCTTGTGGTTTTACAAAATCTTTTATTTTTAGTTTATAAGCTATATTATTACTTAACCAAGAATTGACTGCTTTGGCAAAAATTTGATTGTTTTCTTCTGTCATATGACAATATCTAAAATCCTTTATTTGTGGATCATGATTGTCTTTAAATTTTATATTCCATGCTTTATTTTCCATTTGAAAAATTTCTATCAATCCGTTATCTCCAAAGCCATTTATTAATAAACAATTTTTATCTTTTTTTATGTCATTTATAATTAATTTAAAAATTATTTCGTCTTTGTTTGTATCTAATATATGTTTGAAATATCTTACCACACTTTCTAAAAAATCTGCTTCGTTGCCTTTAGTTCTACTTTTGTGTATTTCTGCAATGACGTGGCTATTATAGTGTAGATAATTTTCGTCTAGGTCTTTTACACTTAATCTATTTGTTGATGTTGAAATAAAAATTGTTTTGTCAAATCTATGTTTATTTTTCAAATATAAATCATAGCTATAAAATACATCGCTACCGGATTGACCAAATGTTTCTATATCGTAATCTAAATACTCAAACCAAGGCTTTCCTATTTTATTGAAACCTAAATGTCCTTTATATCTTTTATGGGTGTGCATATACTTTGTAGCAAAACTATCACCAAAGATTCCTACTCGCATAATACCTTCCTCTTTGGTATTTTAGAATCAGCACTTGAAACACAACTATCTGTAATACAAGGCATAGGTTCTGAAAATAATTTAAATCCAGTTTCAATATTTCCTAATGGTTTATCGCTACAAGAATAACTTCTCTTAATACTTCCGTCGGGCTCTCTAATTATAATACCGCTGTATCCTGCATTACAACTCCAACCTTTAAATTTATTAAAATTAAATGCATTGAATCTTTCTGCTTGATCCATATACCATTTTTTGCCATTTTTATCTTCGAATTCAACTTGAAAATGTGGAGGTATTGTTTCTCCTGTATCTACTACCATAGGAGGTAGTTTATTAAATTTAGGGATTGGTCTGCCAGACCATTTACGTTTCTTATCAGTATATGCCCTTTGAGGCATACCGTTATGTAATAATTTTAATTGTTCATCAGTGTAACCATCTACCACAAAACTTGCGGTAGGATCACTTTGTGGCTTGAGTGTTACGTTAATACCTTGCTCATGAAAGAACAATGCATTCTCCCAACTGATTTCGAATATTTCAGGAACCATTACCATGTTAATTGTAACTTGTACATCATTCTCTTGGCAATGAATAAGTTTATCAGCAAAGTCTTGCATCTTCTGAGGTGTGTTTACATGCTCTGTATGTAAACTTGCAGTAATACTAGCACGATGAAATGCTTTTGCTATTTCAGTGTACTCTTGAAACCATTTTAGTTTACGGCTACAGTTACTTGTCATATGAATAGAAGTATAATTGGTATTATCAATATCATTAGCAAGATGGCGTAAAAGGTCATTGTAACCAGGGTGAAAAGTAGGCTCCCCACCAGAAAAACTAAAATGAAAGCTGTTAAAATTGTTATCACGTGCCTGTCTCTTTATCTCATCGATTGTATCAAGACAGAGCTGTGTGGGCCTGTGATCTTTCTTATCTGATCTGGCGTATGGCCAACAATAACTACACCTATAGTTGCAAAAGCGACCAAGAAGCCAACTAACAGTAAACAAATCTCTGTATAGAAGCGTCCTCTGTCCGACTTTAACAATTTGGTCAAAAGGTATTTTAGTGAAATCATAACTACTCCATTTTAAATCATTACTCATGCGTTCTAAATCCATATTTAATATATTCGTTGAACCATACCATATCATCTAATCTTATTTTTTGAATAAACAAATCCCATTCAGTCCAAGTCCAGGCATCTGGATCTATATACACAGGCTTACCTTCTCTAATGATAACATTACCCGGAGACGCATCCATATTAAAAAACATTTTCTGCGTGGACTTAATCCATCTTGTTCCGGTTCTACTTTCATTAAAGTCAAAATAAGCCTTCCAAAGTTTATCTTTGAAATCTATACATACATTATACAACTGATCTGGTGTTGCGTCAAGTCTAAATTCATGAAACATTTGTCCTTCAATTTTTTCCATTACTATTGTATTTGGATCTATATCTATAATCTTAACTAACCATTCCGGATGTAATTTTCTAAAGGCATTATAACTGTCAAGATCTAACCATACAGTTGGCATTTTTTTAATAATATATTGGCCGTCATAATATACTTCACGGTCTTCCTTTTTATGAATTAATTTATGCATAATGACTCCATTCTGGAAATGCTTTTGCAAAATTTTGTGATCTACTTTTATCTAGTATACCGTGAACTTCTCTAAACATGTTTATATCAATATCTTGTTTAGTCTTACGTATTGCGTTTGTAATTGCTTTTTGTACCGTAGTAAGTCTTTCTACAATATTACGCTGTATACGAGCAGATATGTCTTCTCTTTTTTCTATTTTTTTAATTAAATTTATGTAATATGTTTCAGCTTCCATTAATTCTGCTTTGTAAAATTTTCCTATACTCATTTCTTGCGGATGTGTTACTATGTTAAATATGTGATTCCAATCAGGATATTCTAATATAAATTCTGCTAAATTATATAAGTTCATCCAACTAATACCAGTATGAAAATTGATATGCCAATTATTTGCGTCTGCATACTCTTTAAATAAAACCAAGTTGTTTTTTATTATATCCCAATCTTCTTTTCCGCTTCTTAACCATTCGTGAGCTTTACCCATACCATCTAAACTAACTTGTATTTTTGTAAGTCCTTTGAAATTTGTAAATAATTTTAACAAATCTTTATTACCAAACTTTACAGTAGTTCCATTTGTTATTAAACTTATTTGGCAACTAGTATTTCCGATTTTAATTAATTCTTCTAGTAGTTGATATGTGCCAGGCATAATAGTAGGTTCCCCACCTGCTAATTTAACATATTTCAAATATGGTAAATGTTTTTTCAAATCTTCCCAGTCCATATCATACTCAGCTATGCCTGTCTTAGGATTGAATTTATCAAAGTTTTTATTGTATCCTGGTATGTGTTTTAAGTTATGCTGATCCTGTAACCAAGTATTACTACTTGCTAAACTACAAAATCTACATTTATAATTGCATAAATTACTCCAGCGTATATCTACATTTTCTAATCTAAACTTTTTTAATTCACCGTCAGCTTCTGTCACAGCTCTTGCTTTTTGTTCAGTCCAGTCTTTGTGGATATTCATACTGCTTAATCTTACACTAAAGTCTTGATAAGTTTCTCTTTCAATACATCTTTTACATATTTCTGGTTTAATTTTAGGATTTAATAAATCTAATCTAAGTTTTTTAAGGATAGGATCATTAGCTGTTGCTTCTATAGTTTCACTAGGATCAAATTGAGTATCATAAGTTTCGCAACAGGCTTGAACTTTTCCGTTTGGTTTAAAAAATAAATGATTCCAAGGTAAAGGACAGAAAAAATTATCAGACATTAGCTAACTCCGGTACAACGTCTTTGATACTTTCATTTCTACTTGCATCTAATTCTTTTGTGTACTTTACAAATTGCGGTAATTTATCTGACCAATCTTCTGCCCACATATAATCAATGATACCTTTTACTCTTGGTAACAACAAATATGGTTGTAGATTTTTTTCAACATTCATTTTTAGATCTTTAGGTAAACATCTTATGTTTAAATATTCAGGATGATTTAAAATATTAAAATATATTTTATGTTTATAAGGTAAAGCCCATTCAATAAGTTCCTGTAATCGTAAGATATTGTAAATTTGTACAGTACAATGTATTTCTATATTTGCATTATCTAATTTTCTTATTTCATTAAAATTCTTTTCTATAGTTTTCCAATTACTAGGATATCTAATATATCTATCTAAGGCTCCTGTAGCATCTATGCTACAATTTAATTGTATTACTTTGAACTTTTTCCATTTATCTAATAAATGCTTAGGCACATTAGTCAAATTAGTATTGTATTTTAGTTTGATATTTTTAGCTGTACCATTATCAATAAAATAATCTAATAATTTGTGTTGCTCTTTAATTATAGTAGGTTCGCCTCCAGTAAGATATATTTCTTCAACTGTATGTGCAATACTGAAAAGGTTTTCCCATGTTCTTTCTTTTTCTGGCCAATCCATTTTTGATAAGCGTTTGTATTCACTTTCACTTAAAGCATCTTCAACCAAATGCCATTCCTTAACCCATTGATTACTAGAATAAGGATTACACATTCTACATTTTAAATTACATAAATTGCCTAAACGTAAATCAACATATTTTATATTGAACTCTGGATTTTCGGTATATTCCTTATCTTCTTTCCATTTGTCGTTCCATGCCTGTCTAGGACTTTTTATTCCAACATCTTCTTCTCTGAAACATCTTTGACACATTTCAGGACGTTCGCCATTCAACATTTGTTTTCTAATTTCTTTATACACAGGACTATTCCATGCTTCTTCGAGATCATCGTACCATGCTTTATATGGTCGGCCGTCTTTGGTTATAAAATTTTTGCCAGGAGTGCTATTGCAACATACACGCAGGCTACCGCTACTGTTTATAGCCAGGTGCATCCAAGGTAATATGCAAAAAGTTTTAGACATAATCTTTAAACTCCGGTACAACATCAATTAGGTTGGTGCTTCTTGACTCATCCAACTTACTAGAGTATCTTAGAAACTGTTCAAAATGTTGGCTTTGATCTTTAGCATTCAAGAATGCCATATTTTGTTTCACAAATCTATGAATACGTTTATTACGTTCACCTTTGTAATCTATCTTATCAAGATAGTTTTTGTACTGTGTAGTTGCTTTATCTTTTAAATGTTGAGGTAAAACTTGCGGATTAATAAAAATAGGTTCCCAAGCAATATTTCCATGTACATCAGTATCTAAAACATTTTCAAAATAATCATAACTTTTAGTCAAACCAAAAACATTCCATGCACTATAACATAATGCGGCCCTACCCGAATACTTTTTGCCTAGCGTATTTTTTACTTCTTTTAAATTTTTTGCAAGTTGATCTGTATCACTTTCTGTTCTAATATAATTATTAAGTTCTGGATATCCGTCTATACTTAAACTTAAATCTACTCCTTTAAATTTGCTCCAGCTTTCAATTGTATCAAATTTTCCAAACTTAATTTTACTTAAATTTGTGCTATATTTTACAACAATATTATCTGCAAAAGGTTCTAGCACTTCTAGTATTTTATAATGCAAAGGATCCATTAAAGGTTCTCCTCCTGCAAATTCTACTATTTCTATTGTTGGTGCTAACTTTAATATGTCTTCCATAAACTGATCGTTATCAAAGTTGGTTTCTCTAGCTGTGCTATTTTTTATGCCAACACTTTCGTATTCTTCTTTTACCTTGTTCCAATCCTTTAACCATGTAGTGCTAAGGTCAGGCTTACATGTTCTACATCTAAAATTACATAGGTTGCTTAATTTTAATTCTAGTACTGGAATTTTAAAAGGCATAGTTAAGTCTAAGTTTTCAGGTAGCATATTATTTCTAACTTTATTCATACTTTGTCTTAAACTTATACTTCCTTGTCTTTCCATATCCCAACATTGGTAACATAATGGTGCTTGTTCGCCGTTAAGTAATTGACGTCTTAGTTCTACTTGCTTGTCACTGTTCCACGCTTGTTCCAATGTCATGTCTTTTATATTTCCAAGTGTATCTCTACTTCGACAACAAGGTGTTATATCTCCATTTGGTCTTGTGCTTAAATGCGTAAATGGTAATATGCAAAATGTATCACTCATGCTGTTTCTAACCATTTAGTTGTATTAAGATCTGCCGCACAGTTGCACCACCTTTTTGCACAAACTACAGGGTCTTCATCTAGTGTGAAGCCTGTTTCTATGTTACCTAAAACTCCACCTTGCTTACAAGTTGCTCTATATACACTACCATCATTATCTATCATAAGTGTTTCTATACCTGCCATACATTTCCAACGTTTAAATGTATTCCATTTATTTTTTGTAAGAGTGTTTACATTGTCTAACCAACTTTTTTCTTTTGTAAATAATTCACAATTTTCTTTATTAGTTCCTGCCTTAACAAAGCTATCTAAATATTCTATTTCTTCTTTATTATAATAACCGGTAGCTCCTCCCCATTGAATTCCTTCAAAGTTCATTCCACTGGCACCAGGTGGATTGAAAACGCCTTCTTTATTTGTCATAGGACGTATTCTTCTCATAATATATTCTATTCCATTTTTCTCTAACCATTTTACTACGTCTTTAACCTCTTGTAATCTTCCTGGTAGATACATTAGGTGTACGTGTATATGTTTTGCTTTATCTTTTAGTCCTAGTAAAACACTCTTCATATGATCTGTACGTAGATGTTCGAAATGCCAACTGAAAATTATATTATCGATATATTCTAATGCTTTTACATATTTTTCTAATGGTAAACTTCCGTTGCTGATAATACTAGTTTCATCGACTTTATACTTTTTAAACAAACTTAATATTTCCAATATTTGTGGATGTACAAAAGGTTCACCACCTGTTAGACTCATTCTAATATTTTTGCCCTTGTAAAAATCTCTTAATGTTCTAATTGTATAATCAAAACTTTTTAAAGGCATGTGTTTACTTTTATTATCGTGTAGGTCAGCACCACAATAACTACAATCAAAATTACAGCGTTTGCCCATATTCCATTCAATACGAACCCATTCTTTATATTTCTTGTTGCTATGCTCTACCCTAATTAGATCCATTAAATTCTCCTGCTAATTCTGGTAAAACTTTTTTAATATCTGTTTTACGCATACGGTCTAATTCAGTAGTAAATTGTTTGAATAGTTGCCATTCGTGTTCATTGTATGTTTCTTTTTGTAACATCTTACGCAAGTTTCGTAGTATAGGATAATCCTTTGTCCATTTGCTTAATACATCTCTTTTGACATTGGGTGGCATGTTGTTTATATCTAAGTAATGAGGTTCTTTTACTAGATTATCATACTGTACAGGCTCTATGTATTCTACTAAAGATTCACTTGTACGTGCAGGATCTAAGGTTCTCCAATGCTTACAATTTGATGTAACCCTGTGCATCCATTCAGCAAGATTTTGTAGATCAAAAATACTATAAATGTTCACAGTATTACTAAAGTGTCCTTTAACATTATCGAATTGATCATACCAATAGATATTTTGTTCTAGATCATCTATACTTTGTATATTAGAACCTCTAATATATTTGTATAGGTCACCTGTTGCTTCAACGCTTATGTTAAGAATCACACGCTTAAAATGAGGCCATAGTTCTTGAAGTTTGTCTGGTTTTTTTGTACCATTGGTAGTATAACCGATGACTACATCTTTGGCAAAGTTACTTTCAACTAAAAATTCTAGTATTTCATACATTCCGTCCTGCATAAAAGGTTCGCCACCTTTGAAATCTATACGTTCCAAACTATCAAACATCTCAGGATTTTTCTTGTAGTAATCAGCCTTAATAATTAATGGCTGATTGTGTCGCAAACCTCTTTGAAAATCTTTGTTGATTTGCATAAGTTTTCTATCTTCTTTTAACCAATGTGTACTGCCCCAACTACCACACATTCTACATTTCAAATTGCATGTATTTCCAAAGTTGAGATCCATGTGTCGTAATTTCATTGGTGGATCTAAAGGGAATTCTTTGGGAACGTTGTGAATTTTATCCCTTAACCATTGACGCCTACTTTTTCCTGCTCCAGCTTCTGCCTTCCAACAATTTACACACCTATCAGGTTTTTGTTTATTAATGAATTGTCTTCTTAACTCTGTCATTCCCTTCCAAGCAGATTCAAGAGTGTCTCCTTGGTGTACGCTAGGACCGTCTGCACCTTTGAATGTACAGCAGGGTTTAATATCACCGCCTGAGTGTAAAGTTATTGTTGTCCAAGGAGCAATACATGTTGGTTCATTTTCAGGTAACGGCTCACCCGCACGATATCTTTCACGATTTTTCTCATTACCGTAGTAGTCTGTGAAATCCCAATCAGTGAAATCACGGTTAGCCATTTACTATTCCTTGGAAAATTGGAAAAACTTCTAAAAACTTTTTGTCCCAATTACGTTGTTTGTTAACTAATGATAGATATTCTCTAGTTTCTGGAAGTCTTGCACTCCAGTCTTCAGCATTCATAAAGTTTATTATACCTTTATATCTTTTTATGCCATAATTTGCACTCATAAATGTTTCTTTATCTATACCTGCTTCTTTGACACCCGTAAAACTTTGCCAATTATCTTCTATCCATGGATAAAATTCATTCTCATATTTTTCTGTAATTTGTTTTTTAATTTCTTTGGGTAAAACTTTTACATTTAACTGAGGTGGCCAATAAGCAAAATGCAAATTTATTCCTCCTGCACCAAGAGGCCATTTATTCCATTTGTTAAATCCTTCCATAGTTTTCCATTTAACAAATTCAGGGATGTATGCAACATTTAATGCCATTATTGTAGTAGCAGATGTTAATTCAATCTTATCACTAGTTTGATCTAGTTTCCACATCTGTTCTACTTGATGATTCCATTCGCTTGGATATCTTATATAATTGTTTTGTTCTCCGTATGCATCTAAGCTATAATGGAATCTAACTCTTTTAAATTCATTCCATAGATCAAACAAATCATCACGCCATTCAACTGCATTTGAATTATATCGTAATTCTATATTTTTTGCATATCCTTGTTTGATACATTCTTCGAGCAATTCATAATGTTCATCAATAACTAGACTTTCGCCTCCGGCAAAATATAATTGATACATATGGGGGACTTGCTCCATAAGTTCTTTCCAAAATCGTGGATTGTTTTTATGCCAGTTATAACTCGCACCATGGTTCCTACCCTTGTTTTCCCAAGCACTTGTGTTCTTTAATTTTTCATTTTCCATCTGTGGATATATTTCTTGCCAGTCTTTTATCCAACCTGAACTATCATGAGGAGAACACATTACACATGCCAATTGACATTTTGTTCCCATTCTTAAATCAATGTATCTAATCTTAGGTGGAATAGATCCGTCGGCTTTTGTTTCTGCTACTAGCTCATCGATATCGTAACGTCTACCCCAGTAATCTGTTTCCCAATTACGTTTAGATAAATGTCCTGCATCTTCTTCTTTATAACATTTTAAACAACTTGCTGGTTTTTCTCCACGTAACATCATTTTTCTTACGTTACGCATGTAACCACTATTCCATGCATCTTCTAGTGTAGTGTGATTAAAATTTGCAGGAACACCATCGTCATTTTTTACTACTCCTACTTCACCGCCGCCAATTTTCTTATTTGAGTCAGGATCCTGTACCGAACTTGCATTTGAAGTACAGCATGTACGCATCTTTCCATCTGGTCTACTTGATAAGTGTAACCAAGGTAACGCACAGAAAGTTTCTGAAGGCAATTTCTTATCCATTATATACTTACTTATCTCCTAATAAATCGTCTATTTTTGGTCTCAGCCATTTAAACACAGCCGTATGTCCTATGACATCGTAATGAGGTGATTTATCTGTTCCATATTTGTAAAATTGATTACGCTGGTGAAATCTATCTTGAACCGATCCTATATAATTCTTTGGTAGGTCTACATATTTCCATACAAAAAATTCTTTTATACTGTGCCATAGAAAAAACATTGTGTTAGACTCGCCGTAAATTCTATTAATGTTTTCTATTGCCATTTGTGTTTTAAAACAATTATCGTAGCTATCTAAGTAATAACCAAAATATCTTACCAATGAATGTTCTGGTACTCCTAGGTTTTGTGCAAGTCTAGGTCTAATCTTTTTTCTTTTAGAAATTTTATCATCATTAAAGAATGACCCACTTAAAAAATACGAATGTAATCTTTCATCATCATGATAAGTTAAATTATCAATAGTTTCATAATGAAATCCGTTTTTCCAAAATACGTCATTGAACAATATAGATAATCGTGCGGGATTAGTTAATTGAACTATGACCTTGTCAGGTTTTCCATATTTTTGTTCTAGGAATCTAAATCTTAATTGTATACTATCATTACCTGCTCCTCCTAGTGAAGCATCATATACTTCAGCATCTGGATAATTCTTTGCTATTTGATGTATCCAAGAATTTCCTAGACCACATTTACCGCTGTGGAAACTACTAAAGCTACAACCTACTGCGAATATCTTCATGAAAACTGCTCCGTAAAAGGATCAAACTCTGAACCACATTTCATTGCACAAACTTTTAATTTTCCTAAACTACAGCTTTCTAATTTCCAACTGCGTTGTATTGTATCAAATATTCCTGTATCAAAAACTTTTTTAAGTCCTTGTTTTGCATTTACTGAATCTTTACCTCCAGCTATATCTATATGCTCCCATATTTGTTCTACATAAGGATCTTCATGCCACCACTTGTACATTCGACCAGCAGTCCAACAACATGGTAAAGCTAATCCTTCCGCTGTGATAAAAAGACTATTATCCTTTTTGACTTTACAATGTATCTTTGCATTATCATAATAACTATCCATTGACCCATATTTCTCCACAAGTAAATCATATTTTCCTAATTCTTTGTTTTGATATTTTTTGTCTGGTTTCTTTAATGTTATGCTATCTGCACCCTTTCTGCTTACTGCTTTATGTTCTTCTTTCTTTTCACTTTGTGAAGATATAAATCTACCTGTCTTTTTTGCAATAAATTTTTCAAAACCTTTGCTTTCTGATATAGCTTTTGCTTCTTCTACTTGATGCTGATTGTGTTCAAATATCAAAAAGTCCCAACGAGCTCTGCCGCCTGCTTCTATAAAAGCATCCATGCTTCTTTCAACATTTTTCCATACTACGCCTTGTCTATATAAATGATTAGTATCTTCTAGTCCATCTACACTAAAGATTACTGCTCCTTGTTTTCCAAATATCTTTGCTAACTTGTGCCACCATTCTTTATCTCTGGCTCCTGCATTTGTGTTCATACTTAACCACATATTAGGATTGTGTATTCTAAAATATTCAAAAATTTCTAATGTGTCTTTTGCAACTATAGGATCTCCTAAATTACCACACATATACATTGTGTTTAATTGTCTAATAAAACTAGGAGAAAAAATTTGCATACAGTCTTGTAGCGATAATTCATCTAAGTTTATATGAGGATTCAACCCTTTGCCGTTCATATTTCTATCGCACATAGGACAAGCGGCTTGGCAATGCTGAGTAACTTCCAAGTGTATTGTTTTTATATCCTCATATCTGTACATTACCGTATACCTATTTTCATAAACCTTTTGTACTTGTCGCAATCTATAGTTCCTAAATATAACACATCAGTCATTGGTGCTTTTTCTGAAAAGCTATCTTGATCTGCACTACAATTTATGTGTTCATTTAATTCAAAATAATCATTGCCTTGTAATACAACTAATTTTCCTTTTGGTATTTTACTATACCATTCACTAAAATTTCCAATGTGTTCACAACTTGTATTAATAATAGTATCAGGTTGGTCAGTGATAGGTTTACTCATTCTATTATTTTTGTTGCTCCAGTACTGCCATACATGAGTTTCATAATCTATATCCATTATATCTTGCGTAATAGCTTTGAACTTCCAGTTGTCTACAAACCAAGGTTTATTAAATGTTTCAGATATTGCAACGCATGACTCGTCAATATCAAAACTCCTAATCTTATCTACTTTTACTTTGCTTTCAAACAACATTGTAGCCAGTGTGCTATACCAACCTGCACATAAGAAAATTACTCCAAGATCTAAATTTAATTTTCTTAATTCTTGTAGTATCCACATCTTACTTTTAATTTGTCCTTGGCTAAAACAATCTTCATCCCACTTTACTTTTTGCACTTCAAAAGATTTTAAACTCTGTACGAATCTTGTATCCACATACGAATCTAATATTTTCCAAAGGCTCCATTGATTATCTTCTAGAATAGTTTTACGCAAATCTTCTTTAGTATCGTCGTTTATCAGTCTGAATACACTATGTAAGTCTTTATCTATACATGCTCTACGCAAGTCCGCAATCTTACTGTTCAAAGGATACAGCATTTCAAAGCGGTCTAATATTTTATGCGTTTCCATTAAACTTTTCCCTTAACCATTCAAAGTCATTTATTAACCGAAGATCAGACCCCCTAGAAAGGCCAAACTCCATACCAGCGGTAGCGCCTGCCAAACAGTATTCGCCATACTGTCTATCGTGTCCCACGGTTGTCCAAGTTTTGAGTCTTTCATTTGTTTCCTCCTCTTTTTGTCTATCTATTGTTTTACTTGATAATTTTGCACATTCTCTAAAAGCACTTTTCCATGTATTGAAAGGATCTGTGTTAAAAGCTGTAATATTTGCAATTTCATTGATAACTTTAAAGTTCTTAGATATGCTTGTAGTCATATCATTTGTATTTGTATCCATGTTTCTTGTTAATGCTGTAGGAAATAATTTTACTCCTCCATATCCGTATACTAAATCGTTGATAGGATTCATGCATCTATATACATGAACCATACCTTTCACTTTGGTAGTATAAGAAAAATCAAATCCATCTACTATTACAGCATCACCATCTACAACAAAAAAATAATCTGTACTAGCTAGTTTTGCCGCTTCTACGTGTGCATTATGAATTCCTTTAACATTTGAAATACGTTTTACTCTTTCACCATACAAACCTACCTGATTGAATCTTTCATATAAGTTTTCATAATTTTCTTCTGCATTAGGTTCATGATAACTTATAAAAATTACATCATACATTCTTTGCAATCCTCATAAAATTTATTCATCTCTGGAAATGTTTTTAAAAAGTCTGTCCCACGTCTTTTATCATACTGCTGAATCCATTCATAAAACATACGCCTTCCTTCAACAGCTTCTCTTTCAAACTCTTCTGGTTTATCATTTCTTACATCCAAGTCTTGAACTATTCTTATCATCTTTTGTATTTCTCTATCATCAAATTTATTTTTATTCATAAAAGGTATGCAAGGATAAAGATATTTTTTAACTAAATCATGTGTGGCTATTTTTGCATCTAAAAATCCTGGACTTCTTACATAGGGTACATCTAATATAACTCTTTGATATTGTGTATCCTTAACTATGTATTGATCTTTCAAATCAGATACGTATTGTAAAAACTTATGAAAACTTGGTATGCTAAGAACATTAAATGCACTCATAAAACTGCAAATACCTTTAGTTGTCTTTAGATAGTAATCAACATTATTTGTAAACATTTTCCAATCCATACCAAATCTGTTATATTCTTGTTGACTACCTATACCTTCTGCACTTACAAAAAGTATAAAATGCTTTATACATTTTTTATCTTCTAAGATTTTTACTTTGTCTACAAAGTCTTTCCAATTATTACCAGGAGGACATGCATTACTATTAATTGACAGTTCCAAGTTAGGTTGTGGATTGTTAAGTAGATAATCTATTACCTTAAAAGTATCCTTACTCATTAAAGGTTCACCGCCTGTAATTCTAAACGTGTGCATGTGCTTTACTGCTTCAGGAAACCACTTCCAAAAAGCTTCTATATATGGATTATGTTCACGATTAGGAATTTGTGCTTGGTACTCATCTGGTTCATTATATCTCCAATTAATCATACTAAAGGTGTATGGTCCGTCTTTTTTAATTTCATCACCCCATTTACTACTAAATGCAGGTCCACAATATCCGCACTTAAAATTACATACATTACTAAAACTTACTTCGACATATCTCGGATACACATCTTCGTCTCCGGTCATTTTTGATATAGATTCAAAGTCTGGCCAACTAAAAGGGTCTCTACTTTTCCATGTTCTGTCACTATGCATACCAGTATTATCTTCAATACGCCAACAGTAATCACATTCTCCTGGACGTTCTCCTCTAAGCATTTGTTTTCTTACATTCTTTTTGAATCCTGTGTTATGCAATGCTCCTGGATTTGTTACAAGATCATTTAAGTCAATAGGGTGTGCCTTAGGATGATGGCAACTATGTGTAAGTCCTGAACCTAGGTGTATAGTTACCTGTGTCCATTTGGCTAGACAGAAGCCGCAACCAACAGAGTTTAACTTCTGTAAAACATGTTCAGGCTCTTGCCATTCAAATTCTTCTGACATACTATTCTACATCGATCACAAATTGTTGATCGCTACTCCTTGATGGATTTTGATATACAGTTTTAAAAAACTCACTCTGTTCTTCATTGAGAGGTTGAACTGCAATTGGTATTCCTAATTTGTCTACTAAATCGTTACCGTAATTAAAAATTTCACTGTGTAAAACATCTTCGGGCATCTGATCTCTTTCTGCCCATATCTCATTTAATTGATCAAAATCTCTTACGTTTACATAATCCCAGTCCGTTAACATAGTCATTGCAAGACCTTCTCTGGCTCCTGCAATAGCCCAATATCCGTTCTTTATATCTGCTCCCACCATTAACCAAATCCATAACCTATGTAGATTTTTCCAATGTCCGTTTAAAAACTCTTCATGTGATGGTTTAACTCCTCTATCAAGTGCCATCTTTACGCCTTCTCTGAAACCAGCTCTCCAGGCTTGATGTGGTGTTTCGTTATTGTGAACATCTGAATAACAACTATTTTGTTGTATATACTGTATATCCCAGCAAAAGTCTACCTGTGCATGTGGATTATCTGCTTCTGCATTTTCGTGAGTTTTCATATTAAGCACAAATTCTTTAGGCCAACATTTTAAACCACCATTACCGTATAACAATCCGTTAATAGTATTTCTTCCACACCAACTAATTACACTACTTGCCAAGTCTGTATGTTCGTCAAAGTCAAGAACTTGATTTATAAAATCCGGTCTAATGGTATTATCGCCATCTACTGTTACAAATCTATCTGTTTCACTTAATTTTGCACAGGCTTTATGAGCCGCGTCTGATCCTTTTACTCCGTGTACTCTTTTAGCCCAAGGAACCTTTGTTAATAAATCTGCATAATTTTTTTCTGCATTAGGTTCATCATAACTAAGATATATTATATCTAATTCTGCAATTTTTACCTTCATTTAGTTTCTCCATATACGCAAGTAGCCATATCAACTGTTGTATAGATATCGTAACTATTCTTTATGCTAATAGGTTTTTTACTTTTTTCCATTAGATCAAAACTAACCATATCGTAAAGAACGTGTGGATCATCTTTTTTAGTAAAGCTAAAAGTAATTTGTTTATTCAAATCAATATTAGTCTTTTCCATAACGTCGATAAGCTCGTCACTAGTATTAATATAACACATTTTGGCTTTTTTGTCAATGTTTAATAATATATCATAATCCAATTTGTTAGAAACTTTTGTAAGTTTTTGATACAAAGCATCTTCTTCTAGAACTGTAACCTTTTTTAATTTGAATTCTCTACTCTTTCTATTGTAAACAACCAAATAGTCTGTCATTTTTTCTTTTAATGTCTTTATTGGTTCTACTTCTTGTTCTGTAACCTCTATGTAATGTGTCCCTTCTTCAAATGAAGGACCGATACTAGAAATTTCTCCTGTTTTTTGATCAAAGGTAACATACTGTTTTATTTCTACCTTAACGTGTTTCATAATACCTGTCTTTCATACTTTTTGATTACATCATCACATAACTTATTTTCAGTATAATGAAAAATTCCTTGTTGTAAAAAATTGCCTACTTTCAATTGTAGATCATCTGTCATATAATAAGGTATTGTATCTGTCCAATCTAATCCTATACTATTAACATTTTGTACTTTACTTTTCATATGTGTAAAACCAACTACATCATTTGTTATATCTTTTATATTGTTAGAATAATTTCCGTAATAGTCAGAAAAGTGTAAAAATGTTATTGCATGATTTACATCCATGCTTGACAAGATAAATGTTTCTCCTTTTGAATTGGTTACTTTTGGTTTAGACTTTTGTACAAATTTTTTATAATAATCTATATGATTATGACATACATGTTCTAATTTCTTGTAGTAACTTAAAGCTAGATCATTTTGTTTAAAATAATGTACACCACAATATAAATTAGGTAATTTATTTTCTACAAACGCTTTTCTATAAAAATCACTTGTAACTGTTTGATTTCTATATGTAAAAACTTTGCTTGTCAAAAAAACATCAAACCTATCAAGTAAGTCCCACCAATGGCTGACATCACTTAAAAATAACATGTCAGTATCTAATAAAATAGTTTCCTTGTATGGTGTAATATGAAATGCTTTCCACCTTTGTTCTGTAAGATAGTAAGTATCGTCTCCTTTTACAATCCAAGGTATTTGTATGATTCTGTCAAACAATGATTTATATTTCTTTGGAACTGGATCATTAGTAACGATCGAAACGTTTTTTACTGTTTGTGTATGCTTTATGCTCATAGCACACAGACAGGCCTGTCTAACATAATCTTTACCACTTGCAATTATTAAATAACCTTTCATATCGCCCTCGCCAAACTAAATTTGTTCATTACATGTACATTAGATCCTTTGGTTGATGCCAGCGTATATTCTCCTGATCTATTTTGTTTTTCAACTAAAAATACTAACTTGTCATTATCTAATTTATGAATTATGTCTCTGTCTAGCGTATAAAACATTTTACCTGGTAAAGTTTTAGCCCATTCGCCTTCTTTGAATCCATTCATCATGTGAATTGCTATACTAAAAATATGATCATTACGGAAATTTCTGCTTCCTAAATTATAAATTTGTGAATAATGATGCCAATTTTTTCTTAAATGTTTCATTAGATTAAAAAATATTTTTACTTCAGGACTCTTTGTAAAACAGAAACAAGTTGCCCAGTAAAAAGCAATGCCTGTATCATTAATATAATCAAATTCTGGAAGTGTTCTCCAATCGCATAAATCTATACCGTGTCTATAAATTTGAAAATTGGCTTTTACATCAAAAGCATGTTTAAAACTGTCGTTGCATATTACATAATCTGTGTCTAAAACTAAAGTTTTCTCATAAGGAGATATATCATAACTGTTAATACGGCCTGCATTTTTAAACTGTAAAGTTTCGTAGTGGTATGTTCCGTCATAATAACGTTTTGTATTATATTCTTGTGGTTCTGCTTCTATTATATTGTCAAAAAGATCACGCTTGTCTGAATACATGTAATCAAAATCTTTTTTATTTGCAGTGACCAGAGAAATAGGTAAGTCTAAATACTGTTTAACACGCTCAGCTAAGAAGATTGCTTGTTTTAAATAATCAACTTTTCCATTGTTATTAGCAAAACATAATACACCATTAGACATCAACTAAACTTTCCACATTTCTTTTGCTAACCATCTTCTTATACTTCTCATAATACTTTGTAGAAGCTGTAGAATAACACACTTTCACGTCATGCATAAATGAAGGTAGGTCTTCTATAAGGACTGGAGTTTGATTATCGTCAACTAGAACTGTTTTTGTGTTTGATTGATCAATTAGATTTGCTATGAAGGAAATTAATTCTTTATTCACAGAGAATTTTCCTCCACCTTGATACACTATCAAGTCTGCCATATATTCTTCATAGATAATACGTTTTTGGTTATTGAAGGTCACCATATAATTAGAAAAATCAAGTGCTTTTTCCAATGATTCATCCATAGTTATACTCCTAGTTTATTGTATAACTATTTAATCCTATAGGGTGTCGGTGTTCTGGAAAGTTGGTGCTGTTATGTTCACAGCATTTGTGTTATTTGGACGATTCTGTTGTACCGTACTTGTTGTTGTGGCAGTAACAGCTTCATCAAAATTTGGATTTGGACCTTTGTCTTCATTAAAGGTAATTCTAAACGTTAAAACATTTCCTACCTTGCGTCCTTCAATCAAATAATCGTTGGCGCTGTATGCAGATGCTGTTTTATTGAAAATTGTAGTAAAACTAGTAGGTAAATTTGCATAACCATAGGATGTTCCGGTTGATCCGTTTGATGTTGTTGATCTACCAAAAGCAACAGTACCTACTGACGACATTAAATTACGCCAGTCATTGTTAATTGCAGTATTTCCAGAACCAATTGTACCACTGAATAATATAGTACCACCAGCATTGAAAAATACACGCATATGATCGTTGGAACTTACCGTTGTAGTTGTGCCATCTCCATTTGTAACTGAATATCCACCAAATGTAACTGTAACAGTATGGTTAATATCCGATGACCAACTAGATGATCTTGAACTTGATGTACCTGATTGTAAACCTAAGTTACTAGCACTAGCACTTAATCTTGCTGTTTGACAAGTCAAACTTAAATTTTCAAATTCTACGTAACCTTTTTTACTTGTGCTATTACTATCTTCAATTGTATTACCTGTAACAGGTGCAACAATTTCTGTTGGAGTACTACCTGTTTGATGAACACGACATTTTACCATGTCGTTATACAATGTTGTCATTTGTGCCGCAGTTACAGTGGCACCTGATGCTACAGTTGAACTAGCAACTGCCTGTCCATAACCTTCGTCACCTGCGCCTACACCTAAAATACCAGCTACTCGAGCTCTTATAATGTTGTAACGAGCCGCTGTAATTGTATCTCCTACTGCCATCTTACTTCCTTATATTTTATAACTTCAAAATACACTCAACTAGTGTTTCTTCGTGTCTATCATTATCCTCTAACGCTATACCAATAATGTCTCCATCGGCTTCTGCACTAGCTGTACCGTTAGATGCAACATAAACCTTATCACCTTTATTTACCGGACCAGTAATTCTCACAGGCACTCTTCCGACTAATGCTACTGCTTGACCTTCTGAATCTGAATTCATTAAGTATGCAGGCTTTGTACTAATAACACCAATACACATTTCGTCGCCTTCACAAGCTGTTGCTTCCGCTTCTCCGCCTATTGTCATTAAAGTTCCAACAGGATAATGTTGATCTGTTGTATATTTTTCTGCCAAGTCAGCGTATTTGGCTGATGTTGATATTCCGTTGAATGTGTTTGCCGCTAAATTACCGCTTGAATCTCTAACTGCTACAGTATTATTTGTTGCATTTACATCACCTGTTCTGTAGTTTGAACCAACTTGTAAATTTGTAGCGTTTGTTGCCAATCCTATAAATGAATTTGCATAAATGTTTCTAAATTTGTAATTAGTATCACCTATATCATACGTTGCAGTTGTTGTTGGAACAAGTCCTATTGCTTGTACATGGAATGGTTCTGTAGTTACTCCGCCGCTTGACTTAACTTTAAATCTAATTTTTTGTCCAACTGTGTTATCTATTACTCCTTCGTCTCCTGATCCTGAAGAATCAATGAAAACTGCTAGGTCGTTTGCCGCACCTACAGTAAATCCAGAATCGCCAAATCTTACTGTGCTTGTAAAGTTTGCGTTACCTGATAATGCATAACTTGATGCAGGCTGTCCGTTCAATCTATCTGAGTTTGTTGCCGTTCCGTAAAATCTATGTGCTGTTGAAGTAACACCGTTTGTTGCTGAAGTAGTATTTCTTAATGTAACACCTTGTCTTACAACATCAAATCCTGAAATAACATTCGCTGGATCTGTTGAATCAATAGTAAATTCTGAATTACTAATTAGAAATACAACATTATCTTCTACAGTACCTCTAATAACGGTTCTATTGGTTTGCGTACTATCTCTTACCTGTCCTGTTACCATAGCAGTAACAGTTGTTCCTATGCTTTGTGGACCGATTAGGACAAATCCACCTGATTCATTTTGAGCATATAATTGATTGTTTGTAGTATCCCACCAAAAGTCACCAGTTGTTAATCCTACTGGTTGTGTAGTTGATACTTCTGCACCACCTGTTGTTCTAAATTTAGTTCCATCGTAAAATTTTAGTTTTTTTACTGAACTATCAAACCATATTTGTCCTGATAATGGACTCGCAGGTTGATTTGCACTGGAAAAGTTCTCCAGTAGATGCACAAAGTTTTCGTTTTGGATTTCGCCATAACCAGCATAGTTTTTACCCACTAATTTTAGTGTGGTGCTTTGGTCTATAGTGCCATCT
>MDSV01147491.1_pt1 | contig 38808 bp, 34 predicted proteins | sample 810851 | NCBI WGS metagenome assembly MDSV01 (sample SAMN05326640, study PRJNA326480) | marine metagenome | isolation source: seawater | place: Atlantic Ocean: North East | collected 2012 | reverse complement strand
CTTAGATGACCAATTAAGTAATTTTTTTGCTTTTAAACAATTCAAACTAAGAAGATTAGCTTCATATCGTTTATTTTTATCTGGAATTACTTTAGATTCCGACCCCGGATAATGTAAAGACAGATTATCAACTAATTCTTTAACAGTATGAGAAGAACTTGAATTAGGACCAAAATTAAATGCCTCTCCGTTTAGATTTTGATCTTTCAATAATGATTTTGCAAGAGTCAAATACCCACTAATTGGTTCAAGAACATGTTGCCATGGTCTTGTTGATTTAGCGTTTCTTATAATCACTTTTTTCCCTTCAGACCATGATTTCATGCAATCCGGAACTATCCTATATTTTGCCCAATCACCTCCACCCATTACATTGCCGGCTCTAGCAGAACAGACTCTGACATTGGATGATTTAGTTTTAAAATATGATTCATAATAACTCCGAATTATAAGTTCAGCTGATGCTTTGGATGAACTATAGGGATCAAGTCCACCCAGTCTATCATTTTCCTTATAATTCACTTTTTTATTTATGTTCTCATAACACTTATCACTGGTGATCATAATTACAGTACATTTGTGATTACTTTTTTTTAAAGATTCTAAGATATTTAATGTTCCGAGTGTATTAGACATATATGTTGTATATGGATCTATATATGATTCTAAGACAATTGGTTGAGCAGCAAGATGGAAAACAAAGTCTGGCTTTTCTTTTTTTATTAGGTTTTCTATTTTAGAATAGTTTTTTAAATCAAATTTTAAGTCTTTATAGTAAAAATTATTATACAATGCATAATGAGATGGCTTGGTAGGTATATCCTTAGAAACACCAATAATATCTGCACCAAGAGAATTTAACCATAAGCCCAACCAAGACCCTTTAAAGCCTGTATGCCCTGTTAATATAATTTTCTTATTTTTAAAAGTTTTAGATAAATTCATGTCAGTTATAAGAGGCAAAGGCATCCAATATAGATGTAATAAATCTCTAGTAGAATGAGACCATACTCTTTCTACTTTTATTTTTACTAATACTTTCGTCTAGGTAATATGAATCAGATCGTATACTCTCTGTACTAATTTCTTCTATAACCCCGCCATGTGTAGACAATGCCTTAAATTCATGAATCATCATAGGTTCAATAGTAAAAATTTGTCCTGGATTTAAAATCATTCGGGTTACTTTTTTATCAAAAGTAATTATCAATTCAATTTTTCCAAATAAAATCAAAAAGGTCTCTTTCTTTTTTTTGTGAAATTGAGGTGGATGGACTTGATTTTTAAATATGAAGAGATATTTTTTGCAATAAGATTGATTAACGATCTCTATCATAGATAATCCATGTTTATAAAAATTATCTAGTCCATAATGGTGCGAGATTTCTATCCTAGATGCTTTTGGAACTATGATATTTGATCGTGCTGTTAGATCTCTTACTTTATTTCTAATTTCAATAATCTTGCCTCTAGAGTTCTTAATTTTGAGATCTTTTACTAATATCTGATTATTTGCTTGAATTTCTTTTTTTGTAGTAAAATCTGAAAACATTGAATAATCATTTGCTGAAAGTTGGCCTTCATTTCTTGGAAAGTGAAAACCAACATTATTAAATTTTATTTTACTATTAGATTTCTTAGTTATATCATCCTTTAGATAAGCGCCTCTTTGGAAATTCTGTAGCTGTTTTTTCTCAAATGGAATATTTGATTTTCTACTTTTGATAGTACCTACTTGTTCAATCGACATATTGAGATATTTTAACCATTTTTCCATTTGTTTTAAATTTACAGAATATTTATTATTTTTAATATTTTTGGTAGGTAACCCAATATGTTTTTCAAAAATTCTTGCTCCCATTGAATATCCTAAAGCTCCAGATAAATACTCACTCGGATCTTCATGAAGAGATATACCAGCTATTTTATCTCCATATAAACTTCTTAATTCATTGAAATATATAAGATTTAAATCACAAGGGGATGTTGGGTATTTAGCAACACAATATAGAAACTGAGCATTTAATTTTCTTGTAGCAAAGAAACTAAGAATTGTTGATATTTCATCTTCGCTAGCACCACCCAAGCTACAAATAATCTTACCTTTCTTTATTTTTTTCCCTATAGTCTCCAATAGTGGCCAATCTGTTGAAGAACAACTCGCGATTTTTAGGTAATCATATTTATCTTTGATTACATTATCTACGGATATTTCATCAAATGGTGTACATATTAACTTGAATTTATTTTTTGAAAAATGGATTAGTTTATTCCATGAACTTCTAGGTAAAAATGTTGTTCTGAATCTTTGAATCTGTGAATCAGTGCTAGATATGACACTCTTATGTATGAAAGTTTTTGCATCTCTATATTGAAATTTAATTGCAAAATCAATCGTATCTCTAAAATGCTTAGTAAGTTGATAATACTTTGATATTATAGACTTAGCATGAGTAATACTACCCATGTGATTATTAGCCATTTCAAAAATTACTAGTGGTTTCATTATTTTGTTATAAAGATCTTATATTTATTTTTATATGAGACATGTTATCATGCTTTTAATATTTAAGTAAGACGTTTAAATCCCATTTGTTTGATAGGACCATCTAATTTAGTCTTAAGATTTCCTTTTTTGAGATATAGAGAGATTTTTTTAAAAACATCACTACAAGCCTGTCTATATATATTTGTAAATTTTTTAGTTTGACAATAATTCGAATAGCATCTATCTGATGCAAGTATATTTTTCTTTAACATTTCTTGAATAAAAAAAGTTATAATTATAGGCCAGTCATCTTTATTTCCTGTTTCAATTTTAAAGCTTGAAAGAGGTAATATACCATCTACTTTAATTTCCAAACCAGCTTCATTAGCAGATTCTAGCCAAATATCTCTAATTCGCTTACCATTATTTTGTAATATTTTCCCAAGATTAAGTCTTTTATGTTTTTTTATAAAAGCAACAGCGCAGGCTGGTCCTAATCGTTCTGTCCAGTTAGTGCTACTCACAAATGTATCTTTTGCTTTTTCCATAATTTTTCTCTTCCCTATTAAAGCAGCCATAGGTATTCCATTTGCAATAGTTTTTCCAAATGTAGCTAAATCAGGATTGACACCTAGTTCTTTATGAATTCCAGAAGTATCATTTCTCCATGCAGAAGTTATTTCATCAAAAATAAGCACAGAGTTATTTTTTGTTGCTATTTTTCTAATTTCCTTTAGAAAAGGTTTACATGCAAGAGTATTCCTTGCAGGTTCCATAATGATCGCAGCACAATTCTTAGCCTGTTTCCTCACTATGTTATTAAGATCATCACAACTATTAAAATTAAACGGTATAATAGTGTCTTTTAGGCCTTTTGGGACACCAAGTGGATTTAATCCAGGCAATAAATGATTATTAAGATTATTATTACTCGATATATTGCTAGCCAAGTACCAGTCATGCCATCCATGATAACCACATATCATAATTTTTTCTTTATTCGTATACGCTCTTGCTAATCTAATAGCAACAGCCATCATCTCTCCTCCTGTTCTAGCAAATTTTACCTGGTCAGCCCATTTATGGATATCAAGCAGAATTTCAGCTAATTCTAATTCTTCTGGCGGATTTAGGGTTGTAAGTGGTCCAGATGATATAACTTTTTTTGCGACTTTATCGATATCATTATCTGAATACCCTAATACACAAGAACCTACACCTAACATAGTAAAATCGTAATATTTTTTTCCTTGAAGATCCCAAATTTCAAGTCCCTTAGCTTTAGAATAGTATGTGGGCCAACTTCCTCCTGGCAAATACATCTCTGGCCTCTTACCTAATAAACCACTGAGACCAGGTATAATTTTATGCGCATAATTCTGAAGTTTTTTATTATTTGATTTTAGTTTTTTTAACATTATTTAAATATTTTTTTAAGTATACTCATTACTTCAATTGCAGATTCTATCCGTATATCTGCAATTTTGCCATTATTTTTATTATTAAGTAACAAATATTTCATCTGGTTAATAAAATCATCGGGTCTGGTGATTTTAAAGTCATAATAAGTAGTATTTTTTTTAATTATCTTTATTTTCTCGAGATTTTTTTCAATCTTTCTTTCCCAAGTTATAATACCTTTCTCACCTATCAGTTTAATATTTTTCTGGGGGGGATTGCTAATAGTATCAATATTTATATCAATCGACGAATTTTTATTCTTAAATGATAGTTGAGCAATCGCATCATAGTTATTATTTTTATTATTAATATACTCGATTTTTGATGATAATTTGAATTTTTCAGAAAATATGATATCCCTAAAGATAATCCCTAGATGGATAGCATGTGAGTATTCATGGCAACCTCCACCACCCTCATTTAGATTTGATAAGTAACTATGAGATAATGATTCAATCCATGGATGTGCTTTTAAAATTAGCTCAAAATCCTCTCTCCAATTTATCTCTATTTTATTTATTTTACCTATTTGGCCTTTAATAATTAATTCTTTTAAGAATATTATTGAATCCGATAATGAATGATTGAATCCACAATATAATTTTTTTTTATGCTTACTTTTTTTTATAAATGTAAAGTCTTGATTATAAACACATAATGGTTTTTCAGTCATTATTTTATCAAATTCAAGATATTTCAGGCATTTTTTTAATAATGAGAGATGATGTTGAGGAGGTACTCCAAGTATAATAAGATCAAATTTATTAGATATATGAAAAATATCCTCATATGGTATAAAGATAATTTTGTTATCCCATTTTTTATATCTTTCAGGGTACAGCTCTTCTCTCATGTAATTAAATTGCGTCTGATTTATATCAGATATAGTCACATTACAGGCACAAGATCTTGCTGCATGCGCATGATGAGTTCCTATAGAACCAGCACCAAATATCAGTACGTTTTTATTTGATTTACTCATATCCTAGATTTTTTCAGCTGATTATCTTTCCACTGTTTATTACGAAATGAGTTAATTCTAGCAATGTCTGGATTATCTTTTAGTATCCTAGCAATTTCTTCCCTAGATCCAAGATTACCAACTTTAGAAAGGATATTTTTAAGCATTACATAATCTTCGGGATAATCTAAAGTCATTCTCTCTTTGATTATTGATTCTTTCGGATCTTCAAGTTCTTTTATTTTAATATTTTGTAATTTTTCAATGAAATTCCACATCATTTCTGTGTCAGTATCGACATGAAGATTATCACAAGCTCTCTCTACCACATTAGATGTTAGTGAAAAGCCAACAGTACATCCACCATTAGCTGCAGATGGTGATGGAGAAACCATATCATAACCTTTTTTCAGCACACTTAAACTTCTTAATACCTCTTTACCACAAAAAAATAAATCATCGGCATCAACTGTATGAAATATTTTAATTTTAAATTTCCTACAACAATCTCTCCATCGCATAAGTTTATTAATAGATGAGCCACAGAAATAATCAACTCCTAGTTTTCTAGATATATTAACTATCTCAACATCTTCAGATTCATTAGTCGTACATATGATTGGTTTCAATTTATAGTGTTTTACTCTTTTAATCATATGTTCAATAACTGTCATATTTCCAAAAGACAAAAAGCACTTACGAGGCAACCTATTCGATGAAGATCGAACTGTAATTAATGCATTTTCCATTTAATAAATGATACTCTTATGATTAGTTTTTTGAATTTATATCAACAACTTTATTTAACTCAGGTTTATATCCATCTATAGCTTTATATAGTAGATTTTGTACTTCAGTAATTTTCGTTGTAGAGTCTAGTTTCATAAATTGACTCATGTACTTTTGAATATCAGAATGACTCAGTTTATCCTCATTTGCTGACATTATATGCTCATGAATGGTTTTTGACACATCATCACCTATCAGCAGTTCTTCATAAAGTTTTTCTCCAGATCTCAATCCTATAAATTTAATTTCAATATCTCCATTTGGGTTATCATCATCTCTAATTTCATTGCCACTTAATAGAATCATTTGTTTAGCTAAATTTAGAATACTTATAGGTTCTCCCATATCTAATAAAAACACTTCACCTCCTTTACTAAGCGATCCAGCCTGTATTACTAATTCTGTAGCTTCATGTATAGTCATGAAATATCTTATAACTCTAGCATCCGTAACAGTTACAGGTCCTCCAGACATTATTTGTTCTCTAAACAGTGGCACGACTGAACCTGAGGTATCCAGCACATTGCCGAATCTAACCATACAAAACTTAGTCCGACATTTTTCTAGTGTTTTTTGATTTGCTAAATCTTGAAAAGACTGAAGAATTAATTCAGCAAATCTTTTTGTAGCACCCATAATATTTGTAGGTCTTACTGCTTTATCACTCGATACTAACACAAAATTTTCAATATTTGACTTTAGTGCGCTTTCAGCAACAATATATGTGCCAAGAATATTTGTCTTAATTGCTGATATAGGATTATGTTCTACCAATGGCACATGTTTGTTTGCCGCTGCATGGTACACTGTATCAATAGACTCATTAGAAAAAATATTAGTAATAAAATCATTATCTGAAACAGAGCCAAGGTATGATTTAACTATGACATGAGATTTTTTAACCTTATTGCTATTAGTTATCTCATTATCAATCTTATAAAGAAAATATTCTGATTGCTCAAGTAAAATAATTTTATTAGGTGCATGCTGAAGTATTTGTCGAGCAAGCTCCGAGCCTATCGATCCACCAGCACCTGTAACTAAAACATTTTTATCTTTAATACAGGATTTTATTAGATATGGGTCAGTTTTAATGGCTACTCTTCCAAGTAGATCTTCGATATCAATTCTTTTAAAATCTGAAACTTGTATTTTTCCTGAGGCAAAATCAGATATATTTGGAACCTTTCTTATTATTTTTTGGTGCCGAGCAAGTTTTTTTATAGTAGATAATGACTCTTTTTTAGTCGATTTATTCTCTACCATTAAGATTTCGTCAATATTTCTTTTATAAATAATTTTATCTATATCCGTAATGTTATATATCGGTAGTTCTGCAATACTTGAATCATTATGTTTTTTTGATTCTACCAAAAATCCAACTGGTCTAAGAGTACGATCATTCTTGATTAAATCAGCAAACTTTCTTGATTGTTCATCTGATCCTATTATCAGAATGTTGCGTCGTTTAAGTGTATCTTTAACAACTAAATAACTACTAGCTGTGTATCTGCTATAAATTATAATTGTTGTAGACAATATAAAATATATTGGATAAATAAATCTCGGTATAGGTATTCCAGATAATATTATTATCCCTGCCAATATTATTACAGAAAAGAAGCAAGCCTTTGATATCTTTACATATGTGTCTAAATTTATATAACGAATTATAGAACGATACAGTCTCATTTTTAATAAAACAGCAATTGTAACAATAGGAGCTATAATAATAAATTGATATAATTGCTCTGGAGATGCTCCTGATATTGAGTAGCCTTCATTAATGTCAAATAGGCCATCTCCTCTTAAAGCTAAAGATAACCATGCCATAACAGATAACGAGATGAAGTCAGTCATCACCATTAGTAAACGCTTTACTGTTCTAGGAAGATTTATTAAATATTTTTTCAAATTTACCCTATATGATCTTGATATAATGTAAATATACTATTATTTGAATTAAATGGATAGATTAAACTGATGATTTACAGGGAATAATAAAACATAGTTCAAGTTATCGTGACCAAAGTGATCATGCTGATTAAAAGGTATTTTAGGCCAATTAATGATACTTATTTTATTCTTTATACCCCAGTCCATCCATTTTTCCATAATGCCTTTAGATTTTGCAATGCAAGGAAAAACATATGGACAATAAATACTAGAGGTCCTAACTTCAAAGAAAATAAAGTCTTTCTTGTCTAGGTAGCTTTCCCAATATGAGTAATTATTCCTACGAGTTAATGCAATATTATCAATATCAAAAAAGTTATTAGAAAGAACCCTATGGGATATAAAATCTATAGATTGTTTATTTTTAATAGGATCAATATCATTTTTCGTTCTACTTATTTCTTTTCTTTTTAGATTGGTCGACTTATATGACCTCAAAAAATATTTAACTTCACTCAAGCTAGGAAATCTCATTTTTAATGATGCTTTATCAAATTTATAGAGCTCAGTCTTATTATTTATTATTTGTGAACCACTTAATATTGGTAATATTTTTCTCAAACTATTGAATGAATAATCTCCAAATGATCCCAGATCATCCAGCTTCATTAAAGAATGACAATTATCTTCTATGGTAATCAAATCAAATTCATCTTTTAGAAGGTCAATGGCATTCCAGTTTGGCTTAATACCAAAATAGTTGACGACTATCAGTACTGAGTTTTGTAATAATGAATTTCTCAAGAATTCTATATTAGGTGATAAATTATAATCAAGTTTATAATATTCAATATTATAATTAAATGACTTTAATGCAGCTATTACCTCCTCACATATAAAACTAGGTACATATATAGTATATATTTTTTTTTCAAGATTTCTTATGTGATTAATTATTTCAAATAGTGAATATCTTCCAGATTTAGTTAAATAATCAGATGATACTTTATCCCCATGATAATTACTATACAGTAAGTCACGAAGATTAACCGTTGGTTGGATTGTTATGGGTTTATTGATGACCTAGACCTTATATTTAAGTATTATAGAAGTTCGACTTATATAATTTAAGATTATCTCTATCACTAAACCAGGCTATGGTCTCTCTTAGAGCTTTTTTCAATCCATTTTTGCCAGAGTAATCAGGAGACCATGATAGAATTCTCTTGGCTTTTTTATTATCAGCTCTTAAGCGGTTTACTTCACCTTCTTTAGGTCGTACTCTAGATTTTTCTTGTTTAAATTTCATATCAGATTTAATTATAGATTCTATCAAGGTATATAAATCTCCTATTGATATTTCATAACCAGAGCCAATATTAATAGTCTCGCCTATGCTTTTTTTACTACTAGCTATAGATATGAAACCCTGAACCGTATCTTTCACATACGTAAAGTCTCTCGTTGGATATAATGACCCGAGCTTTATAGATTTATTCTTATTTAGTAGCTGCGTTATTATTGTTGGAATAATTGCTCGATTAGATTGTCTCGGACCAAATGTATTAAATGGTCTTATAATGCTCACAGGAACATCATAACTGCTAAAGTAAGAATATGCCAATTGATCTGCAGCTATTTTTGTTGCCGCATAGGGTGACTTAGCTATTATTGAATTATTTTCATTGATTGGTATAGTATCAAAATCACCATAAACTTCACTTGTAGAGGTGTGTATTAATTGTTTAATACCATTTTCTCTACAATACTCCAAAATATTAAGCGTTCCCAATGCATTGGTATCTAGATAGGAATATGGAGAAGCATATGAGTGTGGAATTGCTATCAAGGACGCTAAATGAAATATATAATCGGATTTTTTACATAAACTATTTACAGACCTTGGGTCTCTTATATCACCTGAAACAACTTTTATATTACTTAAAACTTTTTTATTAATTGTGTCCAGCCAACCCCATGAATTTAATGAATTATACATCGCATAAGCAGTAACATTACAACCCATTTTAGCTAGTGTTTCTGTTAAATGTGATCCTATAAAACCGTCAGCTCCAGTAACAACAATATTGCTTTTTTTTAAATCATTTTTCATATTCAATCCGTATCTTTTAATAGATCTTCTAAAAGTTCTGTAGTAACTTCATCTTTATCATATGATAAAATATTTTTTGAATTTAATACCAATACTTTATCACATAAGCTGATAGATGATAGTCTATGGGTGATAATAATTATAGTTATAGTATCTTTTGTATATTCTCTTATAGTCTTTATGAGACTCGTCTCTGTTTCTGAATCTATAGCATTTGTAGCTTCATCAAATATAAGCAATGTAGGTTTTAGATATAAAGCTCTTGCTATACCTATTCTTTGGCATTGACCGCCACTCAATTTAATTCCATTTTCACCAATATTGGTATTAATGCCATGTTCTAGAGAATCTATAAGTTCTCTAAGTTGAACACAATCAATTAACTCATCAATTAGTTTATAATTAATTTTTTCATTTGATACGCCAAAAGCAATATTACTAGCTATGGTATTATCAAGAAAAGTAATATTTTGTGATACATAACCAGTTGTATTACAAAGTTTATATATATCATTGTTATCTAATCGAACTTGATCTAGTAAAATTTCACCGCTTGTAGGTATGTTGAATCCAAGGAGTAAGTCAAGTAATGTAGTTTTTCCTACACCTGTTTTACCAATAAGACCTGTTATAGATGACTTGTTAAAACTAAAACTAATATTATTGAGGATATTCTTGCGATCATATGAAAAGCAAATATCCTTTAGTTCTATTGTTTTATTAAAATCTATTCTCTCAGATGGGCGTGTAATATTGCTGCTATCAAGGTTATTTATTTCATCCAGAACATGAAGAACAGGATAATAAAACTTCATCGTCGTAAAGTTTACATATACTTGTTGTATCAGCGGAAGTAATCTATATGCAGCTAATATAAAAATAGACAAGGTTGGCAAAAAATCTTTAATCGAAGTATCTATGCTAATAAGATAAATTGTGATAGAAAATAAACCTCCAATCGCAAATATCTCTAATAAATATTTTGGTAATAGAGAAAATAATGTGTTTTTAGCAGTTAAATATGAAAAATCTTTCTGAGCATGAGAAAACTGATCCACATAATATTCCTCAACATTATAAAATTTGACATCTTTAATTGATTTCAATGAATCATTAACATACTTGAATCTTTTATCATTACTTATGAGCCTTTCTTTGCCATACCTAATAATCAAATCTCTAAGACTTTTGTATATCAGAATATATAATAGGATTAGAGTAGATAATGAGTATAAAAATACCTCTATATTAACAATAAAAAGTAATATAGAAATACTAATTAATAACGTTAACTTAGTTATTAGTTGTAGAGCAGGCATTAAAAAGTTTTCGGATAGAATTGATGCTTCACTTAGTATATTTTTACTAATACTAGATATATCTGAATTCACAAAAAAGTTATATTTCTGTGAGAGATATTTATTCATAATTGACACTGATATCTTATGACTTTGCTTTGCTGTAAATTTAACAGTTCTCCATAAATTATATGCGCTTGTCAAATTGCTTAGTACAAACAAGACTATTATAGCTATACCTGTATAAATCACAGATTGCTTGTATGTTAGACCAAAATATAAATATATTTGATCCAAGAAAGTATATTTTTGCAAGAATTCTGGATCGCTTATAAGTCCAATGAATGGAACAATTGATGCTATGCCTAAGATCTCAAAAATACTTGTTATTATATTTAAAACAAAAAGGAATAATATAGTTAACTTATCTTTTCTATCGAATAATAATATTAATTTTTTCAAAGTCAGCGGAATCATGATTATACTTCCTTTACAAGTTTCATAATTTCATGATGAGGATAAGCATCATTTTTCATATTCATTGAATATTTCAATATAGTATCTGATTTATCAAGATACTTTTGTATATCCATGCTTAGTATTTCTTCAATATAGATTTTGAATGAGTCATAGTCCGTATAATTATGCTTTATAAGAGATGGATAATTAAAGTATAATTCTGACTTTGAGACATCAATTGATAATACTTTATTTCCAAGTGCTAGTGATTCCAGCAGAAGTGTTGAAAAAAAAGATAATGTAATATGGCTTTTGCAAACTGAATCATAACTACTATATTTACCAGGATTAGAAAATTCAATATTATCTTTAAAAATATTAAGATAGTAATTAATCTGTGACTGCTCGTTATCTTCTCTTAATGCTACTATTATTTTTTTATTAAACTCTTTGGCATATTTAGCGATAATATGATTCATTTTATCAATATCATCATATAGTTTTTTTTGTAATTTATATGTCGTCGTATTTTTTTTAGGAATACATGATAATTCAGATATCAAACAAATATCATATTTCTTAGAATGAGATTTTTTTGATTCCATATAAAGACCAAGTCTAAATGATCCTAATTTAATATATCTATTAACCTTAATATTCATTGACTCATATAGATCTTTTTCATATTGACCAAAACTAAAAAATATATCATGCTCATAATTATTAATATGTGTTTCCTTTAGAAATCCAAATTCATATCTTGTTCTTAGACCATTTTGAATAGCGACAACTTTTGATTGCAATTTCTTTTTTACAAGCCAATGAATTAAAGTGCTGTTATCAGTCTGTGTAAAAATATACTTTGGGTTTATATATTCTAGATTAGTTAGATGATAGGCATTATATAATAATTGCTTAAATTTTGTAGACCTTGATTTCAGCATTATGTTTATTATATATTTTAAAATAAATATAGGGTTAACGTTGATATTTCCAGATGATTCATTATAAATTGTATAAGCAACACCATGTTTATTAAATAAATCTAATAATTCATAGCTATCGTTACCAAATACTACTATCTTTGATCTTTTGGGTAATTCAAAAGTTATTTTCATTTTTAGTATTTTTCAATACCAGTTTTATTATAAATACAAATAATTACATAAGGTATAATTGCAGCTATCAATGCTATGATAGAATATTCGCTATATAAGTGTGACATCATAGCTAATGGCAAACACCATATTATGTTCAGTATTGTTATTAGCAAAGTAGATTTAAGATGACTCTTATATTTTCTACTCATTATTTGATAATTATGAAGTGAATGTGGTATCAAAATTATCCTTTTTAATGCATGATATATTGATTTAATAAAAACCTCATTTTTACTAATTTCATTTTTAAACTTACAAAAAAATCTTGTAATTAAGGCCATAGATGTATCTACCATGGGAACACTATATAAAATCAGGCATGTATAGATCGAGATAGTTTGATTATATATTAATATTGCAAATATGATTGATAATAAAAATCCAAGAAAATAAGTACCAGAACTTCCAAGAAAAAGAGTAGCTGGCGGATAATTAAATAATGAAAAACCTATGAGTGAACTGATGCATGCTAACATGATAAATATTAGACTCATTGAAAACTCCGTTGATATACCAGATGCAGTATATATTAGTAATAATAATGATATAAATATGAAAATCATTTGAGAGGATACTAATAAATCAATACCATCAAAAAAGTTCAGGCTATTAATGACATATATAATAAAGAATGAGGTTATTAATATATCAATAATATCATTTGATAAATAAGTAGCTGCAAATATTATTGATAATAATATCTGAATTGATATACGAATAAAATGTGATAAATCAAGAATATCATCGATGAAACCTAAAAATGTAATCAATCCTAATAATAAGACTAAATGTAAATCAAAACTATTATTAAAGTATAAAGCAGTATAGGCAAAAGGAATAAATATAGCTAGACCACCTGATGTAGCAATATTCCCAATATGAGATCCTCGTAAATTTTCTGCAGCCAACATAGCTTTCGATCTAATTATTAAATAAGATATGAATAATGTAGACACGAATGTTAAAAGAAATATCATAAGACTCTATCTTTTGCTGAGATACCAGTTAATTGTTTTCTTAATTCCCTGCCTTAAATCAATCTTTGCTTTCCAATTAAGTTTTTTTTGAGTATCTTTGATGTATAAAGAATTGTTTTTCATATCGCCAATCCTCATATCTTTATATATAATTTTTGGCATATTGATATTATGAGATTTAAAAGATTTTCTCATTATAGTAATAATTTTATTTATACTAGTCTCTATTCCCGTGCCAATATGATATGTAGAGAAATTATTTTTATTTGTCATAGATTTATATATAGCTGAAACAATATCATTGACATGTATATAGTCACGTGTCTGCTTGCCATCTCCAAATATAGGCAGAGGCTTATTATTTAGAATATTTCTAATATATTTTGTAATTACACTATTTTTATGAAATGAGTAATCACCATATGCATTACTAAATCTCAAAATTGTAGTCTTCGCTCCATAGACTTCAGAATAAGATCTACAAAATGATTCTATTGAAAGCTTTGACGATCCATAGGGTGATATTGGCGACTTACTAAAAGATTCTTTCATTGGTGGCTTGGATGAGCCAAAAACTGAACCACTTGATGCAAAAATAAAGTTTTTAACATTATTAAGTCTAGAAGATTCCAAGTAGTTAAAGGTACCATTAACATTTATATCGAATGACTTCTTCGGTAATTTTACTGAAACATCAACTCCTGATTCTGCAGCGAGATGAACAACATAATCTATATCTGAGCAGATCTTTTTTGCAAAACTAAAATCTTTAATATTGGATTTGATTATATTTATCTTATATGTATTTTTTTTATAATCTTTGCTCGATAAGAAATACTTAATGCTGCTTGAACATCTTGGTTGATAAATCTCGGACTTAGAAAAATCATCAATTATAATAATTTTTGAAACTGATTTCTTTTGCTCAAGGAATCTAACAAGATTAGTTCCAATAAATCCTAAGCCGCCAGTAACTAGAACTTTTATGCCCATTTTGTTTTTGGCTTTAAAATTGATTTATTAATTTTATTTTTATTTTTGATTATATGTTTAGCAATATCAATTATTGTTTTATCATCTAAATATGTGGGTTTTAATCCCAAACTTATCATATTGTCATTCTTTGCATTATAATAATGCTTCTCTTTTTCGACTCTTGGGTTTTTAATTTTCTTAATTTTAACATTAATATCAATATTTTTAAGTGCATGTTGGACCTTACAAGCCAACTGATTGACTGAGAACTGTTCTGTAAACTGATTATATATATTCATTGAACCCGGCTTTGGTTTATTTGCTAGCGCTAAATCAATGCAATTAAGTGTATCTTTTATATTTATATATCCTCTTATTTGTTGCCCTGACCCATATACTAATAATGGAGTTCCAGCGATGGCTTGTATTATAAATCGATTGAGTACAGTCCCAAACATATCATCATATGCAAAAGATGTTTGTAAATTATTATTACTTTTAATAAAATTATTATCTAATATACCATACACAGGACCTTGCATTAAATCCGTCACTCTTAAACTATTTGTTCTTGCATAGAACCATAAAAGATCGGTATCCATAATTTTTGATGTATGGTATAAACTTGAAGCTTGTCTCGGGTACATAAATATTTGAGATCTTTTATTATGTTTGATATTAATCCAACCTTCTTCAATATCAATATTAGGGGTGCCATACTCCCCCATTGTCCCAAGTTTTATGATATGACAATCTTTTTTATAATTCTTGACACAATATATAAGGTTTAAAGTTGAATGAATATTATTTTCTAAAGTCTTCCAAGATTCAGAATTTCCTATCATTGAGTAAGGAGCTGATGGGAGTTCTGCAAAGTGTATAACAGCATCTGGTTTAAATTTTTTAAATAAAGCAGAGAGTTTTTTATAGTCACAACAGTCTGTGTTTGATGATTCGACATTACATCCAAATTGATTAAGCTTATTTGTTTTTGATTTTAGTTTAGGTGTATTAACTAATGGTTCGCGCTTTAGTGAGGTCATAAGTTTTCTTTTTACATAGTTATCAACTAATAATAACTTATGTTTTTTAAATGCAAGATCTACTGTTGTCGGCCAACCAAGGTAACCATCTGCACCTAATATCATAATTTTCATTATTTTGATCCCTATAAAAACTTTTTATAATTATATTTGGCAAGAAATCTCTCATACCAATCAATCGTAATGCTCAACCCTTCTTTAATATTATGGTTGGGTTTCCAATTAAACATTTTTTCTAGTTTAGCATAAGACATAAATTGATGTTGTATTTCGCCAGTTAATTTTTTACCAACATAAGATTTTTTAATATTTTGATATAATTTTTGATTATTTTTCAGCAAACATATATTTTTAGTAATTTCATTGACGGTATAGCCTTTACCAGTTCCAGCATTAAAGATCTCACCTGCAAGTTTCTTATCTTTAAATAAGTTAAAGGCTAAGCACAAATATAAGTCAACAACATCATCTACATATAAAAAATCTCTTTTATTTTTACCATTCCCACGAGGAATAAATTTTCTTAGTTTTAGATTTGCCAGAATACAATCAGGTATTAAAGCTGTTAAATTTAATTGTCCAGGACCATATATATTCGAAAATCTTGTAGTGACAACTGGTAGATTAAATAAAGATGTAGAATAAGATTTTGTTATTAGATCTGCGCAAGCTTTTGAGACATCATATGGATATAAAGGTCTCAGGTCATAGTCTTCTAAATATGGCAAATCCTTCAGTTTATATTCACCATAAGCTTTATCTGAGGATGCCACTATAATTGATTTAATAGTTTTACTGAGTCTTAGGGCTTCTAATAAATTATATGTACCTTTTATATTATTCTCAAACGTTAGATGAGGCTTGATTTTCGCAACATTAACATCAACTTGTGCCGCCATATGGAAGCATATTTGTATATTATTAGATATTATAATCTTTTTAACTTCTTCATAATCAGATATATCAACATAATGATAATTTATTTTATCAATAAGATTTTCAAAAACTAAAAAATTATCTTTTTTTCTATCATTAGTGATGCCAACGACATTTGCCCCAAGTGACACTAACTTCTTTGTGAGATTGCCCCCGATAAATCCATTTATACCAGTAATTAGTATATTTTTATTTTTCCAGAATAGTTTATTTGTATATTTTGGAGATATTTTTTCTTGCATATTCTAATTCCGCTAGAGTATTAATTGTAATATGAATACCATCATGTTGATAAGCTTTTAGTCTTTTATTTTTCACTAAGTATTCTAAAAGCGAGACTAATTTTCGATTTTTGTTAATGATACCTCTCATTGCAATATCAAAGTAAAAATAACCAATATTAATAGAGTCTTTTAAAACAGGTTTTTCCTTAAATGATTTCACTAGACCATTTTTAGATAGTTCCATTAAACCAAAAGGTATTGATACAGCATAGGAGGTTACTGTTACTTTGTTAGGACTAACATTATGATATTTTATTAATTTTTTAATATTAACATTCGATAATGTATCTCCATAACACAAAATGAAATCATCATCTAGGTCCTTTAAACACTCTCTGATTCTATATATTATATCTACATCACCAGAATTAATTATCTGGTAATCTAAATCTTTAAATTCTTTTAACATGAATTCTCTAATCTTTCCAGATTTATAACCTGTAGCAATATAATATTTTGTAATGCCAGACTTAATAAGGTGGTTTATAATATGAAATAAAATAGGCTTATCAGTAATTTCTATTAGCGGTTTAGGTTTATCAATAGTTAAAGGTCTGAGCCTCATTCCTTTCCCACCACATAATATAATTGCAGCTGGCATTTTATTTTTCATGAGAATATTTCGGTAATAAGTATATTTTATATAGAGAGTAAGACATGAATACCATAAATAGTTTTGATATATTTGGTGGGTAATGAAGCATAGCTAGAAAAAATATTATTGGTATAGCATAGTATAACTTATCTGTTTTAAAAATTTGAATGATTGGATAAATAATGAAAATATAAAATATGAACAAAAACCCTATTAATCCATACTGTTCTACAAAAGTTAAAATATAGTAATCTGATGTCAAATATTGGTAATCTGCAATAACCATAGATGAAGTATCATGGTAAAGGGAATAAGTAATCCCTTTACCAGCTAAAATATTCAGAGGGTTGTTAGAAAAATAGATATAAAACTCATATAGGGAGCCGCCTAATATAAATCTTCTTGCAGCACTTTCTTCAGCAACATTTGTTAAGAGTAAAAAATACCCATGTATAGAACCAACAAATTTTATAAATACAGGATAATCTTCAGTCATATTCATATCTATTAAATATAAGTAGAAATTTATTGTTATTATTGATATCACAATGAGACTTAGTAAAGAAAAAATTAAAGTCATATAATATTTTCGCTGTAGTAAAAATATAAATCCATATATCAATAAAATAAAATATGATGATTTTGATGTACTTGCTATGATGGCGATAATGCATAATATAGACCAAAATGTCTCTTTTTTATCAAGAAGATAAATTAGTGTAATGACATGAAATATTCCTAATAGCTGTGGCGAGCCGATTAGCCCCCATACTCTATACATCCCAAGGCTTTTAACTCCAACTAGATTATCTGAAACAACACCGGAATTACTATATGCTGACTCAAAAAATGATCGAAACCCACTTAGTGATAAGATTTGTTCAAAAAGTGTATATAATATTGAAAATTTTATTAGAGTTATAATAAATAACTCAAAGCTAATTGTTTTCTTATAAAATATAGGCACAAATATAAATGGTAATAAATATCCTAAAGTTGATAACCTAAATTCAGATAAATTGTAAAAGAAGATTTCAAAAAAAGACGCTTCTAGTTCGAATGGTCTAAATATTGAAGCAAAAGCAAGATGTATTATTAAATAAATTATAAAAGAATAATATATCAACTCATTGTTTGACAATGATATCTTTGTTTGAGCCATATATAAAATCGAAAAGAAGAGTAACAATGATATTAAAAAAAATTCAAATAGTGCTGAAAAGGTTGGTGAGATACTTCTAGCTAAATTACCAATTAAAATAAATATCATACTTATTTTTAGCAGAATAATATAATTAACATTAATAGAAGTCATAATAGCCTACAATCTTTTTGTTGAGATCATTGATAGTGTCAGAAGCTATAATCTCACTTCTTTTTAGCATAAACTGATTTGTATTTTTATTATTATATCCCTTGATGCTAGATGCTGCAGATTGATAGCCTAATTCTTGAGCTATATCTATCGTATTATCATCAAATGAGCCATGCGGATAAGACAATGAGTTTATAGAATTGCCTATAATATCCTCAAGATTATTTTTACTATCAAGAAGTTCACTTTTTTGAGTCTGTGTACTTATATTATTCAGACGAACATGATTATGACCATGAGAACCTATTACACAGTTATCGATTAATGAAATATCATAAATGTCTTCAGAGCTCATATATTTTTTTTTATTAATAAATCCTGTACTTATATAAATATTAAAAGGAATATTTTTTTCAACCAGTACCTCAATGGCATCTAGAGAGTCTTTATATCCATCGTCTATAGTTATTGATATAGTTGGCAAACTAGATTCTTGGCCTATATGAATGAAGTTATATTTTTGAGATAAATACCCTATATGCTCTCTAAATTTTTTTAGATCTATGCTAATCCCATATGTGTCATGTTTTAGTTTACTGCCAAATGCATGATATATCAGAGCACGATTACCTGCTGGCATAAATTTTTTATAACAACTATAGTATATAGAACCTAGTGTGTCCTTAATTATTGATTTTAAATTAGTATTCATTTAATAAGATGAATGAAATGTGGCTATAATCTTACTTAAGAAGTCTGACGTCTAATTACCATAAGATACAACAGATATAAGAAAGCAACGAATATACCAAGTATAGTTCCCATTAACACAATAATTTTTCTTTTAGGGGTAAATCTAATTGATGGTGGATAAGCCGGTTGATCAATTTCAGCAGCACGAACATCAGATGGATTAACACTGATATTCTTGAGGCCTTCTGCTTTTTGTTCTAACAATCTTAGGCCAGGAATAAATGCATCATAAGATCTTCTCTTTGCTAAAACATCTATCTCTGCCCTAAGTGATGTTGTTCCATACAAATATAGTGGAGTTTCAGATGAAATATTCTTGTCACCGCTTAAAATTACATTCTGTGAATTTGCCATATCTATAACTCTATTTTCTATGCCAAGTTTTTGAGCAATAGCATAAGCTTCTTCTAGTATTTTAATTCTATCTCCAGTAATTTTCTTTGCTAGTAGCCTTCTACCATCGATTTCAGCATTCAATGAATTTCTAGTATTATTGATTAACTGATTAATTCCATCAGTAAAGTTTTTTGCTGTCTTCTTATTGACCATATCAATATAGTCATTTAATATTGATGCTGATTCCTGTGGATTGGTATGAATATATGTTACAGTCAAAAATGATTCAGCTCTGATATCCCTAGAAGTTGTTTTAGCAGAGAGCTCGAAATGTAAATTTTTATGGAAGTTTTTTTCAAAAGATTTAGTTTCATCCGGCTCATCGAAAATATCAACAATATTGTTAAAGAAATATTCTCTTTGGTATTTCCTAGATTGGATATTCATCACAAAAGCTGTATATATATCAACAGGCTTTAATGGAGATGTTTCTTGACTTATTAAGTCTCCATCAACATCAACAACATTTAGAGCTTGAATATACTTTGTTTGAGGTGGAAGAATATAAGCATATGACTTATAGTATTTCGTAGCAGTCAATGCATAGATAATAGATAATGTTGCAGCGGCAGCAATAATAGTAAAAATTATTTTCTTTTGTTCTAAAAACAATTTTATAAAATAATTTAGATCTATATCTTCTTTCATGTCATGAATAACCCTTAATTAGTTAAGTATATCAGTCATCGTTGATCCATCAACTAGTTTATTTCTATCCAGAATCGAATCTCTTGACATAGCAATATTTGCTTCTAAATCAGCTGAAGTTCTTGCATAATAAGTATCTTTGAAAACTGATCTCTCAATGTCATTATCTGATAACCCACAATAAGATGGCTCATATATATAATATGGAGTATTTGCAATATTTGACTCAATCAACGCTGTTGTTGCTTGACCTACAATAATTTTAGTATCATTGACAATATCATATAAATTACCTGTACATATCTCCATATTATCTAAACTGTGAGCCATTAGAAAATTTTCCAAAAGGCTTACTTCTCTTGCAAGGGCCTCTCTATTCGCATTTTTTACTTTTATTACTATATTTTTATAATTTTTCTTATTAAGAACTTTAATAATATCTATCACATATTGAAATCTAAGATCATAATAGGAATTAGGGTTTCCATATAGTGGATATGCTGTCATTATTATTGCATCATAATTGTTTTCATTTTTCTGAGAAGTATTGACAATTAAATCTGATAGTGGCATTTTTATCAAGTCACCAGTAATTTCAGGAAAGTATTTATTAGTTAAATCTTTTGCAAGGCTTCCAGTAAAGACATAATTATCAAAAAGATAGTTAAGATTAGATGAATCTTTAGAGTAATAAAGAATATCAATATGAGGAGCATATCCATCCAAAACAACGCTTGTTTTGATATTCATTTCTCTAGCAATTTCTGCAGTTATAGTATGAAAATGATGATGAAAGGTTGGGCAAACCACTTGTTTAGGCTCATAGTCAACTAAAAGATCTCTGAGTATCGCATAAGTGATGCATAGATTTTTTATAGATTTTGAATACTCATTAGATATAGTTTTTATAAATATCTCTGATAAATTTTTTTTATCTTGGTTGTTTATCATATCATCTTTAACTGATTCTAAAGATCTCGTATTAATTTCAATATTCATTGGAAATTTATTCCTCAGTTTAGTTATATTAGGATTTTTGTTTCTAAAATAAAAACCTTTGCGTATATCTTTTGAATTTTGATATAGATAATCCTTATGTCGATAATGATTGTATGTCCAATCAGGAAATATAAGAGTTTTTTGCTTTTTTTGTAAACATAATGATTTTTGTAGTTTATACATTATAGGAGAATACTTGTTTACATGTATTATATTATTACAACGACCCAAGGCATCCAACATGGTATTGAGATTTTCAAAATCATTAGAGGAATACTTATGCTTTTTATAGTTATCTGGCAAATTGGTAAATATAGCTTCGAGATTATCATTTAAATCCTCTGGAATGATAACTATATCATATTTTAATAGTAACTTTTTGAATGAAAAATAATACTTAATAATATTAGAAAGCACTAGCTCTAGTCTATTTTGCATTGCTATCCCAAATGAGAAATGATTTGGGTATCGATCGATTCCATTATTATCTCTATACCATGTATATGCAGTTTTTTTTGCTAAAGTTTGAATTTCATATGATGAAAAAAAGCTATGTTCTATATAATAATCATATCCATTTGACGTGGAGTAGCTTATATGATTTATTGAAACAAATGTAATCTTGTCATTATTATACTCATCTAAAATTCTAGTCTTAGATAATGTATCCTTAGAAGCTCCAACTATTGCTATTTTTCTTGTCATTCTTAGAGATGGCTTTTAGCTTTATCATAATCATCAGGATTACCTATATCAATCCATGATTCATGCAGTGGATAAATACCAACAGAATTAGATTCGATATAAAGATCTAGCAATTCAGTCATATCAATTCTTTCATTTTTTTTCATGTTTTTTAATACTATTGGATCAATAATATATATTCCGGCATTGATCAAATGCTTACTGATTGGCTTTTCTTTTATTTCTGAAAGTTTATTGTGATTTAATATTAATTCACCATATGGCAACGATACAGTATATTCAGACGCACAAACTGTAATAAGATTCTTCGAGTTTATATGATATTTTAGCAGCTGTGAGTAATTAACCTTTGTTAAAACGTCACCATTAGTTAATATAATAGGCCTGTTACATTTATTCTTATTGATCAAAGATAAACAACCCGCAGTACCTAATGGCTTACTTTCTGTAATAAAGGTAATGTCTGCTTTTATTCCGTCTTCTTTTTTAAAATACTTGATTAATTTTTCAGCCTCATATCTTATAGAGATATTTATATTATTAAAACCATGGTTAATTAGTCTGTCAATAATAATTCTAATAATAGGTTTATTATCTAATAAAAGCATAGGTTTTGGAGTGCTCGCAGTATGGGGAAGTAATCTTTTACCTTCGCCTCCAGCCATTATCATTACTAAATTTTCAAAGATTTCAGTGGATTCTTCAGCTCTATCAATTATTTCAATAAATTTATTATTTTGATCGACAATTAGCATATATCGTTTCTCTGGATGACTGATATTTTTAATATTAAATTTTCTTTTTATAGTTTTACGATCAGATGAATAAACATATATGGGTTTTTTATTCATAATAGATAAACAAGCATCAGTCATTTGATAGCCATTGATCAGCCCTCTCCTTATATCTCCATCTGTTATTGTTCCAATTAGCTTTTTCTTTGTATCTAAAACAACAAGAATTTTCATTTCATTTTTTTGAAGCATTTCGATTGCAACACTGATCTTGTTTGTTTTATTAACAATATAGTTTTTTTTATTTATCATTTTATAGCTCAGAAAAATTTCTCAAAATCATTAACCCTTCATCTCCACTTTTTTCAGGATGAAATTGGCATCCATAACTATTATTCTGACTTATTATTGATGTAATTGAGATGCCATTATAATCACATGATGCGATCAAGTTCTCAGCATTTTTTACCTGCGCCATATAAGAGTGAACAAAATACATTGACATCATATTTGGAATATTTTTAAGAATCTTATTAGTCTTATTGAGAATATTATTCTGATTCCAGCCGATATGTGGAATTTTGTGTTTAATATTATTGGTATTATAAGATGGTATTCTGTTAACTGTGCCTTTTATAATACCAATTCCACTAAAATTACCAAATTCTGTACTTTTCTCTAGCATCATTTGCATTCCAAGGCATATTCCCAAGAAAGGTTTGTTAGAAGTAACATGTTGTGTAATCTTATCTACCAAACCTCTATCATGAAGTTCTATCATGCCTTTTTCAAAAGATCCGACACCGGGCAAGACAAGATAGTCTCCAATTTTATCGCTTGAATTTGTAATTATATTTGCGGTCAAACCAATATATCGGAAAGCCTGGCAAACATTATAAATATTTGATAAACCCGAATCTATTATACTAATTTCTTTTTTCATAAGGTCTTACATTTAGATTATATTCTTGAAATACTTTTCTTATTTGATGGATAGTATACTTCTTGTAGTGCAATATATTAGCAATAGCTACTGCATCTGCCCCCGACTCATTTATAGCTTTAACACCATCCACTGGTTGACCCATGCCACCAGAAGCTATTACAGGTATATCTGTTATATTTGAAACCTTGTTAATAAGATCATAATCAAAACCCTTGGTAGTTCCCTCCATATCTGTTGATGTTAATAATATCTCACCAGCACCTAATTTTGCTACTGTTCCAACCCATTCAATTACATCTATACCAGTCTTTTCTCTACCATTTTCAACCATAACCTCCCAAGAGGATTCAGTTTTTTTAGCTTCAATTGATACAACAATACATTGTGAACCAAATCTCCTAGAAGCCTTTTTTATAAGATCTGGGTTTTTTGTGATCGATGTATTCATGGCTACTTTTTCAGCACCTGACCTTAGAATATCATCAATGTCCTCTATACTTTTTACGCCACCACCAACTGTTATTGGGATAAATATATCTTTGACTGTTGATTTAATAATTTCATGGAGATTATTTCTTCCATATAAGCTAGCGACCACATCCATATAAATAATTTCATCTGCACCCTGATTGTAATATAGTTTTGCAAAATCATTTGGGTTACCAATCACTCTTAAACCTTCGAGATGAATTCCTTTGATTAAATTGGTACCCTTAATATCCAGTCTGGGTATTATTCTAATATTGCTTGGCAAAATTCACTCAATGATATTTCTAAGTGACCACTTATTTTCATTAAACTTCCATATATGTGGTGATCTAAAGTTATTACAAAGTTTTTCAAAGTAATCAGAATCAAATGTTGGAGACTCAAATGACTTGTATGCAACAGGGTGCTCCTCTTCGTTAATTGATAAATATTTAAATATTTCATCACTAAACCTTAATGGGTACTCATGATCAAATTTCTTTACTAGTTCGACACCCTCTTCTCTAGTAATATCGCCAGCTCGAATTTCTTGAGCAGCTTCATATGTTGCTCGCCCAATACCAAATTTTATTCCTGTAGTATAATAATGAAAGTCATCTATTTTGTCATCTATACTATTATACTTACTATATGTGCCAGTTGTTCTCTCTGGTGATGCCTCAAATCCGCCTTTTTCATGAGCAAAGTAATAACATGCTTGTGGATTCCATTTTAAGTAATAACCAAGATCATGGAATTGAAGATTTGCCTTATATATTTTATTCACATCTTCAGGAAGATATATTGATAGATCATCTTTTGTTATTCCAAAAGAATCTTTAAGAGTTCCCATGTCTAATCCTCCAAAAAATAAATTGTCTTCTTTATTTGATGATGAAAATTTTAAATCCCTTTTTGGTGTATCAAATCTCTCTTTAGGTCCTGTACCATACTCCGCATCTGACTCACCATAAAATATCAAAGGTATATTTAGTCTAACTGCCATCTTGGGGGCAAAAGATTTTTGACCAATAATGAAACTTTGAAAGGGATGAAGGAGATTATCCATTGACAGTCTTGTCAAAAGCCTATGCACACGCATGTTAGGAGTAATTAAGTGATTATCGAAACCTGACCCAATCCATTTTTGAAAATTTCTCCAACCCCAGTCAGTATAGATGTTAGGAGCCCATGTAACAGTTAAAGGATTCATACCATATTTATATTTCAACATGTATGCTGTATAAAAGCTATCTTTACCGCCAGATCCTGGGACCAAACAATCATACGATCCATTATTGCTCTTGAATTTTGAACATAAAGACTGTAGCTCCCTATCGCGTTCTTCCCAGTCTATATCTCGGTTTTTTTTACTCTCTGTAGTATGGCATGCGGCACATACTCCATCATCATGGAAATCTAAAGTTTTTTTCTTAGTAGATATATTGTGTGTATGCTCTACTTCAGATTGTGGAAACTGATTTGATAAAACACATTTTTTACAAAAATTAACAGTAGAAGGTAGACCATACTTAGCAATACTAGTATTTTCTTTTTGAAACTCTCTTGTGTCAACATTCGATGGATATTGTATAATAGCACTCATTTTAAAAAATTTTCTCTCTGAAATTTAGTTTTACCAAGCATTTAATCCTCCGTCTATGAATAGATTTTGGCCTGTAACATAACTTGATGAATCTGATGCTAAAAATAATATGGCTCCAATCATCTCTTCTTTCTTGGCCATTCTTCCTAGCGGAATTCTTTTTGAATAGTTTTCAACAAATTTATCATTTTGTCCACTAAAAATACCTCCTGGAGACAAAGTATTAACTCTTACTTTATTTTTTGCCCAATATGAGGCTAAATGAAGTGTTAATCCAACAACGCCAGCTTTCGAAACAGCATATGCAGCTGGAGTATTTATTTTCACACCTAAGTATTTAGAATCCTTATAGATACTTTGATCAGAAGCCATAAGTGAACTATATATAGATGAAGTTTGAATTATTGATCCTTTGTTTCTTTTGGCCATCCTAGAGCCTATTTCCTTTGCTACTATATACATTCCATTAAGATTTACATCCATAACTTTCTTCCATGTATCAAGATCATATGTCTCTAAAGGCATAAAATATTTATCTAAAGAATCAGTTTTAGTTGCAGCGTTATTAATCAATATATCAATTTTACCAACTTCTTTTTCAATACGTATTATTGTATCTTTAACTTCACTTTCATTGCTAACATCACAAGAATATCCTTTACAACAGGATTTAAAGGCATTATTTAGATTTTTGGCATTTTTATCTACTAACTTCTTATCAAGATCTATGAGAGCAACATCTGAGCCATACTCAGCTAAAGCTGATGAAAACTCTTTTCCTAACATTCCTGATGCACCTGTTACTACGGCTACTTTATTTTTAAGGTTAAAGATATTTTTATATTTCATTTTAATTATATTTTCTAAAAACTGGCTTTATAGCGTCACCGTCAAGATATAATGATACATTGGTATCTAGGGCTGATTTAATGATAGGAAATACTTTTCTCAATGCATTCTCTGTTATTTTTAGTTCTTTCGCGCCATGTCGATAACATAATGTAATCCAGGGCATTAGTATATTATTTTTTATCATTTCCTGTGAGAATAAAGTTCTTAATGACAGGGATATTTTTCCATTATTATCATAAAAAACGTATATAGGAGAACAAGATGGCCCTTTTGCTATAAAGTTTTTACTTACATTATACTCAATTGCTAACTCATTCATTAATTTTATAAGATTATATCCATATTTCCACATATGATTGATAACTTTTTTATTTTTCATAAACTTTATTGTTTCTACAAAAGCTCCTAAGCTAGACATCTCAGCTCCATGGGTGGTAGATAATAAAAAAGTTCTCTCTCTCCCTATATGTTCAATAGAGCCAAGCTCCATAATTTCACGTTTTCCGGCAACGCATGATACAGAATAACCATTAGCCATAGCTTTCCCAAAGGTTGTAAGATCAGGTTTAACATCAAATAAATATTGAGCTCCTTTCATATGCCACCTAAAACCTGTAATCATCTCATCTAATATAAATATAATTCCATTTTTCTTGCATAAACTAGAAACATCTTTTAAAAAATTACTTTGGTGAGATGTTTTTATTCTATTGCATTTTAATTTTCCACAACAATCTTCAGTGCTATTTTTAATTGATGGACATATATGTGTAGCCGGCTCCATTACAACACAAGATATTTTATTTGGATATTTTTTTATAAGATTTTTTAAAGAGTCAAGATCATTGTAGTCAAATTTTTTAGTTAGCTTCTGTATTTGTTTAGGGATTCCTTTTCTCACATTTGTAGAACCAATGAACCAGTCATCATATGAGAAAAATGGATGTTGTGTGCATCTAGCAACCATATCCCGACCAGTATAAGCCCTTGCAAGTTTAACAGCAGCTGAAACTGCGGTAGACCCATTTTTTGTAAATTTTACCATATCTACTGAATCTATTTCTTTAATTAATAATTCCGCTGCCTCCAACTCAATCATTGATGCTTTCGTTAAATTATTGCCATTCTTGATCTGTTTAATAGCTGCATTATCAATATCTTTCTCTGAGTAACCGATGTTTACTGCTCTTAAAGCCATCCCATAATCTAAGAATTTATTACCGCGATTATCATATACATAACATCCTTTACCTTTTTCTAATATCTCGGGAGCATTTGAAGGAAACTGGTCATAACCTCTAGAATAAGTATGCGCTCCACCTGGTATAGACTTTAATAATCTATTTTGATAATTTTTTTTCTTCATATTTTTCTTTTTGATAATATTTCATTATCTGTTCTACTAAAAACAGATCTAACTCTTGATCAATTTCTAAATTTTTCCACTCTGGCATAACAAATCCCATTGTTTTTGAATGATAAAAAGTTTTTTTAATTATAAATTCTTTTATTGAGGATATATAGAGACTGCCATCACAAAAGAAAAGTTGCTTTATATCTTGTCGTCTAGGTATATGTATATCGTTTTCTTTGCTAGCATATGATCTAATAGTCATATTTTTATCCAAAGAAAAACAAAATGATGGATGTGATGTAGATGCCTCGCCTATACTAACAAGTGCAGTATAAGAAAATGTATTATTGATTAATTGCTCTAAAGCTTTATCGATATCAAACACTTCAGTCAAGGGAGATGTGGGTTCTAACAAGACAACATAGTCATAATACTCTTTTTCTGATTCAAGGAAATCAATAGCATGAATCAAGGCATCTTCGGACCTACTATTATCTTCTGATAGATTGTCAGGTCTTATGAATGGTATCTGCGCTCCAAATGTTTCTCCTATAGAGGCTATCTCCTTGCAGTCTGTACTCAATATAATTTTGTCAATATATTTTGACTTCTTTGCGGCAATTATAGGCCAAGCAACAAGTGGCTTGCCATTAAGATACTTCAAGTTTTTTCCTGGCAAACCTTTGCTATTCTTCCTTGCTAAGACTACTGCTAAAATTCTTTTATTATTAATCATAGATTAGATAGTCATTTTTTTGGTTCTACTTATATCGTTTAATTCTATTGAATTAACTATTTTAGCAATAGATCTTCCAGCACCGCCAATTCCATAAGGATTAGTGCTTTCTTTGCATTTCCGAATAAAAGTATCATCAGTTATAGATTTTTTTACTGCATGATAGATCTCATTTGTATTATACCCAACGTCAATAATATTTTCACCTCTTAGTCTTCCCGACTGGCGTGACCCAATGTTTACAGCAGGACATCCAAAAGCACCAGTTTCCTTTATTCCAGATGATGAATTTCCAACACATACCACAGGAGCAATATCCTGCTTTGATAAGTTTAGTATACCCCAGTAAAGTTTTCTTCCAAGAGATTGCCTCAAAAAGATATTCTTATTATTTGAATATTCTTTAAGTTTGTTATAAATTTTATTCCCACCAGCATCATTGTTAGGATATGTTATTATCACCTGACAATTTTCGTCCGCAAGTTTTTGCAATGCTTCTAAAGATGGCATTAATTGATTATATACTTCTTCATATTTATTTGTGACTGAATGTTGAGTAAATATTATTATAGGTTGCTTAATATTAATACTAATTAAACTATCTATATCATCTGGTTGTATAAATTCATTGTTTTCAATTAAATCAATTGCAGGGTAACCAACTGTATGCACACGCCAATTCTCTTCACCCATTGAAAGCACTCGGTCATGAGATTCTTTATTTGTTACGCAATGAAAATGACAAAGCTTAGTCATCGCATGTCTCACACTATCATCTAAAGCTCCGCCTTCGGTAAGATCTCCACCTTCAATATGAACTGTAATGGTATTAGTTTGCGAAGCAGCAATAGAAGCAGCGAAACTCTCAAATCTGTCAGCATACACAATAAAAATATCTGGCTTGTGTTTTTCAATAGCTTTTGTGATCTCACTAATACCAGATCCAATAGAATGTGATGTTGAGAATAAATCTTTACCGCCATCACCAATATCTATCTCCTCATGAATGTTAAAGCCATCTGATTTAATTTCTTCAATAGTTTTGCCATAGCTTGGATCAAGATGAGCTCCAGAAACAATGAGAATATATTCTAAATTAGGATGTTCCTTTATTGCACGTAGAATTGGTATTTGTAAACCATACTCTGCTCTATTGCCAGTAAATAAGGCTATTTTTTTATTTTCCATATGAGCCTAACCACTCACCTACACCATCAGCCAAAAGGATACTTGGTTTCCACAAATATTTCTTAGAAAATTTTGTTGAATCTAATACTATCATAGACTTATTCAGTGACTCTGATTTAATTGAAAATTTATTCTCATCAAATTTAAGATTGTTTAAAAATATTCGACATAGCGTTGAGATATCAGTGCTAATCCCTGTGCTTATATTATAGAGACCATGATGGATGTTTTTAATAAGCAAGACCAATGCAGAACAAACATCATATACATGAATAAAATCCCTGATATCATTTTTTTTATTCAATCTGATTATAGCCTTGTTCATATTTATTTCATTCAAAATATGATGAAATATATTATTTTTCATGTTTAATCCATATACATTTGAAAGCCTAAGAACAACACCCTTTTTAGCTAGTATTATTTTTTCACATCTATTTTTTTGAAAAGCATATTCGCTAAAAGTATTGATATCATCTGTCTCAGTTATAATTTTTTTATATTCATCGCCATATACATAAGAACTAGATAGATATATAAGGTTAGAACCATAAACATTTGATAAATACTCAGCTATTTCAATTTCATTATGGTCAACTAAATTTACATTATTGTTACCTGCTAAATGAACACATACCTGATCTCTAGTAATATGTTTTTCAATATTGGTATATTTTGAGACTTTTGATATATCTGAACTTTTTAAAGATCTAGATAAGCCGTGATATGGTATGAAAGACGATTTTAAAAAATTTAATAGATTAGTACCTATAAAACCCGTTGCCCCAGTTATTAATACCTTATTATTCAATGTGTTTATATATATCTTCTGGCACTAATTGTTTATCAGACATAATATCCCTGCTAGCCTTTTTCCCTATCAACTTTTCAAAATCATCTGCTAAAAAATAACCATTACCAGGTCTTTTAATCCATATGTTATCTTCATTTAGTTCGTCTCCGGCTTTAATATCTTTTATACTTACAACTGATGCGTAAGCAAAATCTATTACGGGCTTCTCCTCGTTTAAGATATCTTTTTGGCCCCCCAGTGATCTCCATATAATATCAGAATCTCTTATGAGATTATTAAGTTCATCAGGTTCTATTGAGATCGAAGTATCAGGTCCTGGCCAGCTTCTGCTAATTGTAAAATGTTTTTCTAAAACACAAGCACCTAGGCTAACTGCTCCTAAACAAGTAGCAATTCCCAATGAGTGGTCTGATAGGCCTATTGGGGTATCAGGGAATTCTTTTTGCAAATGTGTTATTGCACCTAACCTTACTTTTTCATATGGAGTTGGATACATACTTGTACAATGAAGTAAAACTAGCGGACAATTATGTTCTCTTATAATATTGAAAGATTTTCTAATTGAATTAATATCGTTCATGCCCGTAGATAAAATGATTGGTTTATTTTTTTTTGCTATATGTTTTATTAATGGATAATTATTACATTCACCTGAGCCAATTTTAAATGACTCTACTCCCATAGAATCTAATCTATCTGCAGCTTCTCTAGAAAAAGGAGTAGATATATAAATTATTTTATTTTTATTACAGTATTGAAAAATCTTCTTTTCTTCAGATTCAGTTAGTTCACACCTTTTTATAATATCCCATAATGATTCATCGGAGATATCACCTGGCTTCATATCTGTTTTAAGCATTTCCTGATCTGTGATATGACACTGAAATTTTATTGCCTCTGCTTCACTTTTTATAGCGGCATCTATTAATGAGATTGCTTTGTCGACGCTTCCTTCATGATTTATACCAACCTCTGCAAGGACTAATGGAGGATGACTCTCTCCTATTACTCTATTTCCAATTTTAACTTCAGTCATTTTTCCTCCGGAGCATCATCTGCTTCATTTTGATCAAGAAGTGTTATTTCGTTCTTTAATACTTCTAGTTCCTTTTTAAGTTTATTATATTCGATATTTTTACGTTTGAAGAAGTTTATTGTGAGTTTTGCTTTTTCATTAAAACCCTCAGGAGTTAGATAATAAGCATATGCATTCTTATTTTTATTATTACGAAAGTTTATAGCTTTGATAATGCCTTTATTAATCAAGGCTTTAAGGATAAAGTTAATCTTTCCTAAACTAATACCTAAATCTTGAGATAATTCTCTTTGACTGACTGACTGTTTATTTTCCAAATGCCTTAGTACAGCAAGGTTAGCATCTGTATCATTATAACTAATACTATTTTTTTTATTTTTTATCATGAATGATTAATGATTTCAAATATCCCATTGATCTGCTTAAATCAATTATTAGTCCAGACATAGGTATAGTAATTAATAAAATCAATGAATTTAGATAAGGTATGTTTCTTGATTTTAAATATGGTATTAAATATCCACGTATAATTAAATATAAAATAATACAATATAGCAAAAGATCAAATATAGCTGCTAAAACAAAAATAGACATTATTGTTAAATATAGAATAGGCTTATAGTCACCCTTTACATTCCAGGCATTTAATGAATAACTAAATACTTTTCTTGCCCCTTTGTAAAAACTAGTTGCATAGTTGACATCAAAATAACTTAAAACAGTACTGTTGTTCATGCATCTTTTATAATTATTTTTATTTATTTTATTGATGAAATCTATATCGTAGCTAGCTCTAGTTTTACTTAAGAAACCACCTAAATTTATAATTATCTCTCTTTTGATTAGAGACCCAGGCAAACACTTAGTAATTGATGACATCCCATATGTTTGTGATATAAAAGATTTGTCTATAATATTGCATCCTGTAGTTTTTATTCTTACAGAGACCATATCACAGTTATCTTTTTCCATAATAGTAATATTATTTTTCAACCAATTAGCCGGTATATCTAATCCACAATCTACATAAGCAATTAATTTATAATGTGATTCCTCAATTCCTTTATTAATAGATGAGCTTGGACTCATTTCTCCGCAATAAACAACGCGATAATTAGTTTTACCAAACTCTTTTATGTGATTAGCTATTATATGGGCTGTATTATCCGTCGAGCCAGAGTCTACGAATATAACTTCATTCGGAGTATGTTCTTGTTTATCCATACAAATCAGAGTTTTTTTTATAGACTCAGACTCATTATAAAAAGGAATAACAACAGATATAGTCATAAAAAAGTGTTTTTTTTCCACGCTACCGCTACATCTAATAGAATACTAGATGTTAAAGAATATAAGTTGCAGCTAACCGTATACTCTTTGTATGTCTGAGGGGTCTACAAAGACCTCCCGCTCTGTATTAATTAAATCAATTAACAGTTTAATTCTCGATTTACTTGATAATTCAATTACCTTCCCAACAATTTTTGATAGGGTGCCTTTCGTATAAATAACATTATCACCTACTTTTATATCATTGATATTTATCATATTATTTATACTATTATGAATTTCAGCAATAATATGATCTGGTATGATTGAAGGAGAACCTGAACAAGAATCCATTAAAAGCTTTGAAATTCCAAGTGTATTGTTGATTTTATGCGCTTTATTAAGATTTGAGTCAAGATTGATAAATACATATCCTGGAAACAGGAGCTCATATCGTGTTTCCCAAATATTATTTTTAAATTTTTTAGCTTCAAAATAAGGCAAAAAGACCCTAAAACCCTGATTATTTAGATTTTTTGTCGCCCTATTTTCCTGGCTCCCCTTTGTTTTTGCAACTACCCACATTATGCGTTCACCGTATGAACATATAAATTTAGCCTAATTATTGGCTGTAAGCAAGCAATAATGAAAGATTATTAGGACTATGATCTTCGACCAATTCCATAATAAACAATATCGCAATCTTTCATTTTCTGAGGTGAATAAATATTTCTCCCGTCAAATATAACAGGATTTCTCATTTTTTTTAGGAACATATTAATATCAATAGACCAGAATTCTTTCCATTCCGTACATATAATTAATGCATCGATATCATTGAGGGCGTCTAATGAAGTATTCACTTCAGTATAATTCTTGGTTTTACTTTTAAGGTTATTTCTAATTGATGCAATGGGGTCATAAGCTTTAACTATAGCTTTTTTAGCAAGCAAATAGTCAACAAGGCTGATGCTAGGTGCATACCTTACATCATCTGTATTTGGCTTAAAAGCTAAACCCCACACGCCAAAAGTTTTTCCAGAAAGTTTATTTTTGAAATGGTTCGAAATTTTTTGTGCCAAGACTTGTTTTTGTAGATCATTTACTTGATCGACTGATTTTAGCAACCTCGCATCATATTTTTTGTCTGTAGAAGTAGATATTAAAGCTTTAATATCTTTTGGGAAACATGACCCGCCATAGCCACAACCAGGGTAAAGAAACTCAGTTCCAATTCTTTTATCTGCACCAATACCTTTGCGGACATTTTCAATATCTACATCAAGTTTATCAGCGATATTAGCTATTTCGTTAATGAAACTAATTTTAGTTGCCAACATCGCATTCGCTGCATATTTAGTGAGTTCAGCAGATTTTACATCCATATATTGTATTTTGTCAAATTTTCTATTAAAGGGTAAATATATCTCATCAAAAATGGATTTCAATTCTATATTATCCATTCCTATTATGATTCTATCAGGCTTCATGAAATCAACAATTGCCGAGCCTTCTTTTAGGAATTCAGGATTAGATACGATATCAAAATTATGCATTTTATTATTTTTTATTAAGTTTGTAGATATAATTTTTCTAATTAAATCTGATGTTCCTACTGGTACACTAGATTTTTCAACTATAATCTTATCTGAGGACATATGTTTACTAATCGAAACAGATGTATTCTTAATACTTGTTAAATCAGCCATACCATTTTTCTTAGATGGCGTGTCTACGCATAGGAATATGATATCAGAGTGAGAAATTGCCTCTTTATATGATGATGTGAACGAGAGCCTTTTTTTCTTAGTATTAAAGCGGACCATTTTTTCAAGCCCATCTTCATAAATCGGCATGACGCCTTTTTTTAAACTAGCAATTTTATTCTTATTGATATCAAGACAAACAACATTATGTCCTATATCAGATAAGCATGTACCAGAAACAAGACCAACATAACCGCAACCAATTATTGTAATATTCATTCTTTAATCCCTTTTCTTTTGTGAGTTAGAATATGATAATCCTGCAAATATTGCCAATGAAAACGTCATGAATAATATTGATTGCTGATGAGATAGAATCGTATGATACATCATATAAGACACATAAGATGTTAAAATCAATAGACCCATAAAACCTGCTATATTATCTTCATTATTTTTTAAGTTACGATAAAAATGATAATAATTCATTATAATAAAATAGATTAAAGTTAGGAAGCCAATAATACCAGTTTTTGCAAAGATATCTAGATACTGATTATGCGCATGATTCATTCCAGCGGTATAATTATTTTGATCTTGTCTAATAGGTTTAATTTTTTTAGAAACTATTTGGCTGTTCAATTCTTTATTAAAGTTTGTTAAACCTACGCCAAGAATAGTATTTTCATATATCATGTTCAGTGAACCATTCCATATGCTGATTCGCGGTACAATACTATCCTTATGATTCCAATTATGTGGAGAATCATCATAGATATAATTATAAGTAGATTGATATGCATTTTGAATTCTTACTAAAGATCCTGATTGAAAAAAAATTATACTAAAGACTAGAACTGAAATTATTTTAGTTTTGATATTGGAAAAAAGATACTCATCTCGTAATCTTTTATTAAACATAATTAAGATTAATAGGAATAATATGGCGACTAAACTACCTCTAGATCCTGTAGTACTCCAAGCAACTAAAGCTAATATTGTACCCAAGATAGGCAGATAGGTATGTTTGGATTTTTTTAGATAGATTTTTTTTATAGTAAAAAAAGATAGAATAGCAAACAATAAAGATATATTGGAAAATATAGCTGATGTACTAGTATAACCTCTTACTCTAATACCATCATGAAATAGATAGTAATATAGAGCTGATAACCCAATAATAATAGATATTATATTAATAGAATATAGGAGCTGTGTATCACGACTTATAATTGATCTTGATAAAAGATAAATCGGTACAGCAAAAAGGAAGCGTAAGTAATTGTCTGTTTCGTGAAGACTTGAAGGTATATATAGTGAATGATAAAAAGGATATAGAAAAATAATAAGATATGATGATATAAAAAAAATTTCATATTTTTCAAGTTTATCTTCAAAATGGAAAATGTAATAGTATATAGATATAAGTAATAATAATAACGCTATGCCGTTATATAAATAACTGGTGGATAAATAAAAAACAAAAAATATAAATACTATTGATAATATCTTATTATTAGAGATTTGATAATCTATTTTCTTTTTAAGATTAATAATCGGGGTTATTATTAATAAGAATATAGCTATCGAAAAAACTAAAATTCTCAGATAAGTATCTGGCATCCTAATTAATGTTTGAGAATTAGAATAAATATCTATTAATCGATTGATATCCATGGAGGTGATAACATCATAGATTCCAATGGACGGAGGACCGGATATTGAGATTATGAGTAGAACTAATGATAATGCAAATAAATAAAGTCTCTTGTGTGTCAATAAAACAATAAGACCACTTTTAGAATAAGCCAACTATATTCCCATCTTTATCTAAATCAATTTTTTCTGCTGCTGGTATTTTTGGTAACCCAGGCATTGTCATGATGTCTCCACAAACGATGACAATAAATTCCGCACCCGCTGCTAGTCTAACTTCTCGTATAGCAATATCGTGATCAGAAGGAGCTCCTCTTAGAGATGGATCTGTAGAGAATGAGTATTGAGTTTTAGCAACACATATAGGGTATTTTCCATATCCATTTTTTTGTAAATCTTCTATTTGTTTTTTAATATTAGTTGGCGCAGATATACTCGAAGCACCATATATTTTTTTAGCTATAGTTTCCATTTTAGACCATAAATCTAAATCGTCATCATATAGATATTTAAAATTATTTTCTGCTTCATCAATAGTTTTGACTACAGTTTCAGCTAGTTCAACAGCTCCAGAACCTCCATCAGCCCAATGAGTAGAGGAAACTATTGGCACATCTAATTCTTTAGACTTATTTTGCAAAATCTTTCTTTCAGCATCAGTATCAAACGTAAATCCATTAATACCAACAACCACAGGTAAACCATAATGATTTTTAAGATTATTAACATGTCTTTCTAAATTAACCAACCCTTTCTTAAGATAATCACATCCTTCTTTATTTAAATCTGCTATTTCACATCCGCCATGAAATTTTAACGCTCTAATTGTTGCTACTAATACAACCGCAGAAGGTTTTAAACCTGCTTTCCTACATTTTATATCTAAGAATTTCTCGGCACCCAAATCAGCACCGAAACCTGCTTCTGTCACTACATAATCTGCTAATTTAAGAGATGCTTGAGTTGCAATGACTGAATTGCAACCATGGGCAATGTTAGCGAATGGGCCACCATGTATCATTGCAGGGTTATTTTCTAGAGTTTGCACTAAATTAGGTGCCATTGCATTTTTAAGAAGAACTGTCATTGCTCCATGTGCATTTATATCTCGAGCTAGAATAGGTTCCTTTGATCGATTATAAGCAACAACAATATTACCTAATTTTTCTTTTAAATCCTCGAGTGAGGTGGCCAAGCAGAATATTGCCATTACTTCTGATGCCACAACTATATCGAATCCATCTTCTCGTGGATAACCATTACCAACTGAACCAAGGGAACAAACTGTTTTTCTCAAAGCTCTATCATTCATATCGAGCACTCTTTTCCAAGCAACTCTTCTTACATCTATGCCAAGTTTATTTCCATGATGAATATGATTGTCTAGCATTGCAGCCAAAAGATTATTAGCTAACTGTATGGCATTGAAGTCACCCGTAAAATGGAGGTTTATATCTTCCATTGGAACAACTTGAGCCATTCCTCCACCAGCCGCACCTCCCTTCATACCAAAAACTGGTCCTAATGATGGTTCCCTTATTGTTATCAAGGCTTTCTTGCCTATTTTATTAAGAGCATCCCCTAGACCAACAGAAGTAGTTGTCTTGCCCTCTCCTGCAGGGGTTGGACTTATAGCTGTCACTAAGATTAATTTCCCATCGGGCTTATCATTTAAATTATTTATGTAATCTAGAGAGATCTTAGCTTTATAGTAGCCGTATGGCTCTAAAGCAGATGATGGTATATCTAGTTTCTTTGCAATATCTAAAATTTTTTCTGGATTTGAAGACTGTGCTATTTCAATGTCACTTTTCATAATGATATCCCTTAATTCAACCCCTTTAATATAATCCTAAATCTATTTTTTTTCAAGATCATGTCGTTATTTTTGATTTTAAAATTTCCTTTGATCTAGTAATTCACAATCTCCAATACTATCAGCAGATCCTTTATTTGATATGATAATTTTCCCAGAGACTCTATTGATTAAAATTTCTTTATCATCAAATGCATAAATATGGGTCTTAGAAAATTTCACCAACTTATATTCTATAGAATCTATTCCAATTGATTCAGAAAATATATTTGCAAACTGGTTAAATACAAATGTTCTCTCGATATCATCGATAGTACATAATATATATACATTTGATCTAGATGATTGATCAATATCTTTTTGTTCTTCAATTTTT
>MDSV01009920.1_pt1 | contig 38848 bp, 35 predicted proteins | sample 810851 | NCBI WGS metagenome assembly MDSV01 (sample SAMN05326640, study PRJNA326480) | marine metagenome | isolation source: seawater | place: Atlantic Ocean: North East | collected 2012 | reverse complement strand
TAGGCTGGGTGTGGAAGTGCCGTAAGGCATGTAGCTGACCAGTACTAATAGCTCAATTGGCTTGATTTATGCACTGAAAAATAATTTTTATATATTAAATTTTCTTTTTAAAAAAATGGGTAGTTTACTAACATCATCAATAACGTAATCTGCTCCATTCAAAATAAAATTCTTTGTAATTTTTTTCTTTACGCTTTGCATTTTTTTTTTATTTAATTTTTTTATATTGGTATATGATAAACCCATTTGGATACCTGATAAAACTACTCCAACTGTTATCATTCCAGCATTATTACCTTCTTTAATTCCAGAAATACTGTCATCAATTTTTATACATTTTTTTGGATCATTTAATTTAAGTAATTTTAAGTTTTTTAAACACATGTCTGCATGAGGCCTACCTTTTTTAACATCAGATATACTTACAGCAGCATTTGGCTCGAAACCTATTTTTTTAGATTTTTTTAAAATTTTATTTAATATAACTCTTGAGTACCCAGTTGTTGTACCAATTTTTATTTTTTTACGTTTCAAAAATTTAACAGTTCTTGTAAATCCTTTTATAAAACTTGTATTTTTTTCAACTTGATTTAATAATTCTCTATCTAATTCTTTACTTAATATATTCAAATCATTTTTGCTAAATTTTTTTCCAAAATTATTTTTCCATTTTTTTTTTATAATTCTTAAATTTAATATTTTTTTAAGATGAATAATTTTTTTTATACCCATATCTCTTTGGATTTGATGATTGGCAACTTTTATTTTTCTTTTATTAAATATTTTTTTTATGGATATTATGGTTGCTAGACTTCCATAATCAACGATCGTTCCTGCCCAATCAAAGATAATAGCATCTAAAATTCTATTTTTTTGCATTTTAAATTAATTTGGTTTATTCTAGTTTCTGATTATAACATCTTTATGAGTCAATCAAATAATATAAAAAAAATTACTTTTTGCCCAGGTCCTGGTGCTGTTATAAATGATTGGTTTTCTAATCAAAAAGAATTTTTTGGAAGAGGTGACGAAGAATATAAATCAATAAAAAAAAAAACAATAAATTGGTTAAAAAAAATATCTGGACAAAATGAAATTATACCTATTGCAGGAGCAGCAACTACTGCAGCAATTGTAGCTATCAATACTTTTGTTTTTAAAAAAGTACTTATAGTAAAAACAGGATATTATTCAGATAGATGGTATGAATATTTAAAAAAAAGTAAAAAATTTAAAACAGTAAAATATGTTCAATATAAAGATTTTCTAAAATTAAAAAAAAATCAAAAGTTTGACTGGGTAATATTTGTTTACGTAGAAACAGCATCGTGTACTAAATACGACATAAAAAAAGTATTTAAAAAGAAGACCCAACTAAAATCTAAATTATTAGTCGATGCAACTGCATCAATTGGTTTAGAAAAAAATCATAATTTAGCTGATGTAGTTTTTTTTAGTAGTTGTAAAGGTCTATTTGGTCCAACCGGACTTGGTTTTATTGGTTACAAAAAAAAATGTAAATTAATAAAATCAAATGATTTTTGGCTAAATTATGAAACACACAAAAAATCTCTTTATACACTAGGGTACAATTGTATGGCTGCGCTATATGCAATTTCAAAAAATCACAATAAATATAAACAGAAAATAATTTATGCTAACAAATTTATGAATCGATTTTCATTATTTGAGAAAAATAGACCGTTAATAGGCATGGCACTGAACAAGAAAATAAAAAAAATCAAAATAAAAAAAAATACTCTGATTTATATACCAAGACTTAATCCTGGATATGATGTTATTTTTTTTCTTGGTATTATCAAATTTAGTTATAAAGAAATAAAAAAAATTCTAAACAGTAGGATTATATCAAATTTAGGCAATTCCAATTGATTTTGTCCAATTAATAAGATCAACTAAATTCGGCTGCATTTTATCAGGTCTTGCTAAAGTGTGGTGGAAAAAATTTTTACCTTCAGATGCAGGTCCAACAAATTTTATATATTTAAATATTTTTCCATCTTTATTTATTGGATGATGATTTTCACTTAAATTTAAACCTATAGTGTATTCTTTTTTTTTAATTTTTTGCTTATTTAAAGAAGCAATTTTTTGATTAAGCATGGATGATATAAATTCATCACCTTTGTAATTTTCCTTATATAAATCTGTTATTGCACAAAAAATATAATTTAATTTTTGTTTTCTTTTGTTATTACATAAAAAAAGATTTTTTTTCTTGTTTTCTAGACGATAATTTTTATCAAATTCAAATTTAATAATTCTTCTTTCAATTAATTTTTTTATAAAAATTATCATTTTTACCGAAGGACCGTCACAGAGTTTATTATGAACAGGCAATATATTTTTTATAAAATAATTGTAAATTTTAAGATTATGACAGTTATCAAATAATTTAGTAAACTGTGGCCTAATATCTCTCCAAACACCATCGCAAGCTTTTTTATAAGCACTATCCAAATTTCCCTTTTTAGCTTCAGCAATATCCCAGGCCAAAAACTTTAAATAATTTTTTATGAAAATATTTTTTTCTTTAAATAATTTTAATGGATCAACAAATGCATCATAAAAGGATATCTTTTCGTTTAAGATATTCTTAATAATTTCTTTTTTTGAAAACCAGTTTGATTTGAAAAATTTTTTTTTAATTTCTTTTTTTTTAAATAAATTAATAATTTCCTGGTTTACAAAAACTTCTAGATCTAAATTATTAATTATATTTTGTGTTCTAATTTTATATAAAATTTTTTTATTTATATTTTTTTTTAAATTTAAATATTTATTTTGGTTTAAAAAATTTTTAAAATAAACTAAATAAAATTCTACTTTTATAAAAGGATGTATAAGACTATCAAAAGAAATATTATTTTTTTTTACTTTATTATTTAATATTTTTTTAAGAATATTTATTAGATTATTATTTAAAATAACTGGTTTATGTTCTTTTTTAAGATTTTTAACTTTTTGATTAAATGGTCTAGCAAAAGGAAATAAGAAAGATCTAGAAATTGGATAAATGTTATTTTTATTTTTATACAACATGTTTATCAAATCTAAAGATGATGTTCCTGTACCAATTATGCCAATGTTCGAATTATTAATTTTTTTCCAAAAATTTTCATTAGGTAATTTTTCTAAAAAATTATAAATATATTTGCAGTTTGTATTTCTAGAAAGAGAATTTATTTTCTTACTTATAGTAGTTGAATTTGGGTTTGCTGTGTAGTTGCCAGAACAAACTAAAAGAAAATCAAATTCAAAATTCTTGTTATTTAAAACTAAAAATTTTTTCCCTTTTTTTTTGGAAAATTTGTTTATTTTACCTAAGACTAATTCTATTTTAATGGATGTGAATTTTCTAAATAAAAATAATATATCATAAAATTTATCTTCAAGAGCTCGGCCAAAAATTGAACGAGGTGGCCAATCTGTATTTTTTATCTTTAATTTGTTTTTTTTTGACCATTCCATAAAGTTATAATCATATTTTCTTAAACTTTTTTTAAACTTTATAAATGGATGAGAACCCAAAGAGATTTGACCTGCAATTCTATTTAATAATATATTTTTACTTAAAAATTTATTATGTGTATTGCCATGACCAAAGAAACCTCTTTCATCAAAGACTATAATTTTTGCAATATTTCTTTCATTTTTTTTTAAAATTTTTTTAAGCAAAATATCGAGCGCATAAACTGTATTAGGACCTCCACCAATTATTGCTATTGTTTTTTTTGCCATAAAATATTTTTTAATTTTTTTATTTAAGTTGAAAATTTTCTTTTATTAAAGAGAAGTTAGAAGGTCTACCCAAATTTTCTTCTTTACCCATTCCAATTTTAACTTCCACTAAACTTGGACCCTTTAGTTTTAAAATTTTTTTAATTTCATTTTTAGTAATTTTTTTTACATTTATTTCTAAAAAACTTTTATAACCTAAGCTTTTGCTTAAAAGTTTAAAATTTATTCCATTAGCCGTTGTAGTTTGCCCACCCACAGATTCATGTGCATTATTGTTTAAAACAATATGTGTCAAGTTTTGTTTTCCAAAAAAGGCTACATTTCTCATTGCACCCATGTGCATTAAGATCGATCCATCACCATCGAGGCAAAAAACTTTTTTTTTAGAGTACATTGAATAACCCAAACTTACTGTCTGCGCATGACCCATGCCCCCTACCATGTAAAAGTCTTTTCCATTATTTAAATTTATTTTATTTCTAATTTTAAAAAGCTCCCTTGATGTATAGCCAGTCGTTGATATAATTTTTGAATTAGATGGTATAACCTGTAAAAAAGTTTTAATAAAATCTTTTCTAGAAATGAGTGAACGTTCAATTTTAGGTTTTATTACTTTCTTTGAATTACTAAATAAAGTTTCTCTTTCTATTAAACAAGCAACTATCTCATTATTTTTTTTTGCGTGTTTTACTAAACTATTGATTTTTTTTAAATCATTAGGATTTCTTAAAATATGAAATTTAATACCTAAAAGTTTTAAAAGCTTAGGTGTAATTTTACCTTTTGCCTCATGTTGAGGCTCATCTTTTTTACTAGGTGATCCTCGCCATCCAATAACTAAAAAAATAGGTATAGAATAAACTTTCTTATGAGCTATTGAAATTAATGGATTTATTGCATTACTCAATCCTGAATTTTGTAAATATACACAAGGTATTTTTTTTGTAGATAAAAAATATCCAATTCCCATTGCTACCGCAGCACCTTCATTAGCTGCAATTAAATGTTTTTTTTTTATTTTATCTAGATAGTTAGAAAATTTTTTTAAAATACTGTCAGGAACTCCAGAAAAAAAATTAATATTATTTTTTATTATATTTTTGGTAAAATTTTCAACTGAAATCATTAAATTAAGTTAATTATTTCTTTGACAGAACAAATATCTTTTTCTGCTTCATAAGATCTTTGGTTTTTTAAAATTTTTAAAGCAACGGCGTTCATTGCAGGGTAAATCGCTCTTAAAAAATGGTTAGCATAAATTACAATTTTAAATCCGTTTTTTATCAATTCTTTTTCATGAGTTTTTGAATAAGTAGATGGCACCGCAATCAAAGGCTTTGTATATTTACTTTTGTTAAAAATCTTAGAAAAAGAAAATATTTGTTTTGGATTTTTTTCTTTACTATGAATTAAAATTGCATCAGCCCCAGCCTTCGAATATTCTTCTGCTCTTTTTAGAGCATCATTTATACCTTTGCCTAAAATAAAACTTTCGATTCTGGCAACTATTAAAAGATCATCTGATATTTTTGAATTTTGTGCTTTTTTTATTTTTTTACAAAATTCTTTTATACTGTCTTGTTTTGTATCTTTTTGATTTTTAAAGAGAGAGTTTTTTTTCAAGCCTATTTTATCCTCAAACACAACAGCAGATACACCTGTTCTTTCTAATTTTTTAATTAGATATGGTAGGTGCTCTATTCTGCCACCATTGTCCGCATCAAATATAATTGGTTTTGTTGTAACATCTAATATTTCATTTAAAGCGTCGATTCTTGTTGAATAATCTACTGCTTGGTTGTCTGGCCTACCTCTTATAGCTGAATCCGTAAGACTAGAAGACCACATTCCATCAAATTCGAAATAGTTTTCGCCCTTTATATATTTTGTATTTTCAACAATTAAACCTGTAAGAGGGTTATGAGCTTCAATTATTCTTACAATTTTTTTAGCATTCAACAATCTTCTTAATTTTTCACGCCTAATATCAGGCGTAGTACCAATTTCATTCATTTTTTTTTTAATAAATTCTGAAGAAATATTTTTTGTGTATTTGGGTTCGATTAGTTTACCGTTCCATTTTTTTAAAGTTTTTATTACTTGGCTTCTAGCTTTTTTTAATATTCCACTCTTCCAATCATCACCATGGACAACATAATCTGGCTTATATTTTATTAAATTTTCAGTGTGATCCAATTGGTTTTGAGTGACTACTTTATCTACATATTTAATATTTTTTATAATTGTTTCTCTTTGTTTATACTTTAATAAGGGTAGCCTTCTATATTTTGTGATAGCGGAGTCTGTTAACAGTCCAACAATTACTGTTCCAAGTTTGGAAGCAATTTTTAAAATATTTATATGGCCCTCGTGCAAAATATCTGCTGAAATTGCAACATAAACTTTTTTATTTTTTTTCATAATTTATAAAAAATTGGTTAACTTTTTTTTATCACTTGTTTTTTTCATACTTCTTATTAATGTAGAACTTATATCATAAGAACTTTTTTTGCACTTACATTCGTTTCTAAAGACTACCTTATTACACTTAATGCAAAATTGAGGACTTCCACTCTCAATTATTTTAATTCCTAATTTTTTTTCATTTTTTTTACAGAACTCATAAGACTCAAATTCACCATAAAAATTTTTATATCCTGAATGATCTCTTCCTATAATAAAATATTTACATTTTAAGTTTTTTGCTATTAGTGCATGTAAAGCTGCTTGTCTAGATCCTAATAAAAAACTTGGAGCTGTAATTTTTTTAAGTATAACATTTTTTTTAATTTTATTTTTTTCAATAAATTTTTTGTAAGCATTAAGGGTAATATTTGAATTAATTTTTTTGTTATTAGAAGCATCTTCCATGATATGGATAAGCATATTTCTATTTTTTATAAATTTTAAAATTATTTTTTCATGTCCACGATGAGGTATATTTCTTGTAGCAAATCCAACTAAGTTTTTTTTATTATATATGTTTATTTTTTTCTTATTAATATTCTCAGTTTCAATTAAATAATTCCCAGAATTTAGCAAGTACTCTCTAAATGGGTGTTCTTTATTTTTGTTATTTTTGAAAATTAAATTATATATTATTTTTTTATTAAAACTACTTATACTTTTAATTTTTAATTTGTCTATAAATTTATTACCAAAAAAAATTTTTATTTCTCCGTTTTTAATTGATTGCAATTCTGATTTATTGACTGCTAAAAAAACTGGCATTGGAAAAAACTTTTTCCCAAAAGAGTAATTTTTACTTACCTCAATACATTCTTCATTATTTAGAAACTTAGTTAATGGAAAAAATAAGTTTTGTTTTATTGATAAATAATTAAAGTAAGTTTTTTTATCTAGGTGCATATTGTTTTTTTAACTTATTTATTAATTCATTGCTTAACTCTTCTATATTTTTTTTAAAATCATTATTAATGATTATATGTGGGTTCTTTGGAAACTCGGGTTTTATTTTAATACCAACGATATCTCCTATTTTCTTTTTATGATAAATTTTTTTTCTTTTTAGTTTTATAATTTTATTAAGGTCAGCTTTAATATAAATTTCTACATAGTTATCAATATTTTTCCTGTACCATTTTCTTGAAGAATGCATCATTCCTACCACAGCAAAAATCAGATTAATTTTTTGATCAGTGATGAACTTTGCAAATTTACAAAATTTTTTTGCAAGAAGAACTCTTTCCTCATAACTATACTTGTTAAAGTTAAAAATTTTTCTTAGATTGTCTCCACTTACTAGTAGAGTTGGTCCATAATGTTTTCGAATATCAGATTTAATCTTTTTAGCTATTGTTGTCTTCCCCGTACCAGACAGTCCTGTAATCCAAAATAAAATACCCTTTTTTTTGTTTTTTAATAATTTCATTTCGATATATAGTTGTATTAAAATTTCAACTACACCATCCTGTATATATACATCGAGTATACATATAAAGTTTATTTATTTAACTGTTTACTGTTCAAATTTTGAACTGTATAAATGTTCAATAATTGAACATATTTATGAATGATAATCAAGACCATTTTAACGTACTAAGAAAGATTAATAACAAGCCAAAGTCTACACAAAGAGAGCTTGCCCAAGAATTGGGATTTAGTTTAGGTAAACTTAACTATTGTTTAAAAGCCTTAAAAACTAAAGGTCTAATAAAAATGAAAAACTTTGAAAAAAATCCTAACAAAATAAATTATATATATGTACTCACACCAAGAGGAATATCAGAAAAAACAAAACTTACATTGAATTTTATGAAAAGAAAAATGCAAGAATACGATGAATTAAAAAAAGAAATCAAAAAAAATTAATCATGTGGATAGTTGCAAAAGTCAAAAATAGAAATTTTAATGTTTTTAAAGAATCTTTTTCTGAAAAAATGGGTAGAGATGTTCAATTTTATCATCCAAAAATTGAGTTTCATAAATATTTAGGAAATAAAATTAAAAGATTTGAAAAATATATTTTAGAAAATTATATATTTTGCTATCACGAAAATTTTAAAAAAAGTAGCTTCATTGCTGAAAACAAGTTTTTAAAAGGTTTAGAATATTTTCTGGAAGGTCATATAGAAAGTCAATTAAGTATAATAAAATTTATTGAATATTGTAAAACGTTCGAAAATGAAAGAGGTTATCTAACTCAATTATTTTTCAAGACAATAATTAAAAAAAAGGCAAAGTTTATATCTGGGCCATTTGCCAATATGATATTTGAAATTCTTGAAAGAAAAAAAAATAATCTAAAAATTTTGATTGGCAATGTAGTAACCACGATACCTAATAAAAAAAATTATTTGTATCGGCCAGTTTAAGAAATAGTTAATCTATGATTACGCAAAATGACTAAAAATAAAAAAGTCAAAGTGCGGAGCATTGTTTAATTGAAATTTTTCAACTTAAAATATTTATTTAAATTTAGTTTATGGAAATAGTAGTTACAGGTGGAGCAGGCTTTATTGGTAGTCATTTAGTAGAAGAACTTGTTCGTAAAAAATATAAAGTAATAGTTCTAGATAATTTAAGTACTGGAAATTTAAAAAATTTATCTAGAGTAAAAAAAAAAATAAAGTTTATAAAATGTGATTTATCATTAAGTAATAATTTATCTAAATATATATGTAATGCTAAATATATTTTTCATCTTGCAGGACTTTCGAAAGCAACAGAAAGTTTTAAAAAATCAAAAAAATATTTTAAAGCTAATATTATTGGTACAAAAAATATTTTAAATTCAATTAACCCAAATAAATTACAAAAATTTATATACACTGCTTCTGCAAGTTGTTATGGTAATCCAAAAGAGATTCCAACTTCAGAAAAAGCAAAAATAAAAAATCTTTCCCCATACGCTTTTACAAAATGGAAGTCAGAAAGAAATATTTTAAATTATGCAAAAAAAAATAATTTTCAGGCTATATCTTTAAGATTGTTTAATGTTTATGGACCAAGATCACCAGCATTAAGTGCTTATAGTGGAGTAATTAGTATTTTTTTAAAACAAAGAAAAAAAAATCTACCCTTAACGATAGTTGGAGATGGAAATCAAACTAGAAGCTTTATTCATGTTCATGATGTAGTTAGTATTATGATTAAGTGTTCAAAATCAAAGATTACGGATGAAGTTTTTAATGTGGGCGGTAAAGAGACAGTAACAATTAACAATATTGTTAAGTTAATTAAAAGCAAAAAAAAATATATGCCAAAAAGAAAAGGTGATCCAAGATATTCTTCAGCAAACATAAAAAAAGTTAAAAAATTTTTTAATTGGAAACCCAAAATATCTATTCGCAAAGGAATTAAAATGTTAATTAAGGATTCAAATTTAAAAAATAATTAAAATGACCAAATTTTTGTCAGTAGTACATACGGTTGATACTGAGGGTCCATTAAATGAGCCTATAAAAGTAACTTTTCAGAGGATTCATGCGTTATTTGGTCTGAAATTTAAACCTACAAAAGTAAATTTAAAAAAAATTATGGAGAAAAAAATTAATTTACCATTAGCTGCTTCAGAAAAAAGAAGATTCTATAAAGTGTTTAATAAACAGTCATTAAATAATAATTCAAGCTGGAAAAAGATGAATCATCAAAATAATATAATTTTCAAAAAATCGTTTAGAAATAAATATAAAGACAGCTTTAATAATGGATGGTTAGTTAACTGGCATTGTGTAGATCATGTGGGCTATAAAAATAATCCACAAAATAGGCAAATTGGGTATCACAAAATTTTTGATTATTATTCTGATAAAATAAAAAAATATCACTCAAAAGATAAAATTCATTTTCATTTTCACCCAGTCTCTTTTAGTAATTCTGCTAATAAATGTGGGAATCATTATTTTTCTAATTCAAACAATATTTATCAAATCTTATGTAGAAGAATAATTGAAAGAAATTGGTTTCCTTCTGTCAATCGACCTGGCTTCCATATTGAAAGACCAGACAGTCATTGGTTTCTTGAACAATTTATTCCATTTGATTATGCTAATCAGTCTTATAAATATTTTACACCAAACGGCTATAGATTAGAAAATTGGGAAGGTGCACCTAAAACGTGGACGCCATATCATCCAGACTATAAAGATTACAGGAAAGTAGGTAATTGCAAAAGGTGGATAGCCAGATGTTTAAATTTAGGAGCAAGGTCAGCTGTTCTCGATCAAGAGGAAGTTAATAAAGCATTTGTCGAAATTAGAAAAGGTAAAAAAGCTATATTAGCTTTTTCTAATCATGATTACAGAAACATGATACCTGATATTGATAATACACATAAAATGTTAGTCAAAGCTTCAAAGAAATATAAAATAAAATTTAAGTATTTTGATGCGCGGAACGCTTTTCGAAAAAATATGAAAATAAAAAAAAAAGGAAAACTTAAATTTAAAATTAAAGTTAAATTTAATTGTGTTGAATTAACTGCTTCACATGAAACATTTGGTAGTCAACCATTTTTATCAATTCAAAGTACAAATAAAAAATTTTACCATGAAAACTTTTCAATAATTAAGCCGTATAAAAAATGGCACTATTATTTTGACGATCATTCATTAAAATTAAATCAAATAAGATATTTTGGTTTTGCTTCTAATGATGATTATGGAAATACAACAATAGTGAAAATTGATTTTAATAAATCAAAGATTAAAAACTACTATATATAGTGAAAAGAAAACTAAACAAAAAATTTTTTAATTTATTTGGTACTGGCACTATGAGGAGTGGAGGATCCTTAGTATGCAATTTATTGACTACACATAAGGATGTAATCATACTCATAGATGTAATTCATTTTTTTAGGCACATTTATAAAAAGTATGAACCTATATCAAAAAAATCAAACTTATATAAAGTTGCAGGGGAGTTAAGTCTTTATCTTAAATATAGAAAAAATATAAATATCAATAAGAAATTATTTTTAGAAAATTTTAAAATAACCAATCCTAAGAAATATTCTGATTTATATAATTCATTGATTCAAACTCTATTAAATTTAATACCAGAAAAAAAATTTTTAGGTGAATATGCTCATGGTGAGTGGAGAAATATAGAAACTTTCTTAAATTTTAATAAAAAAAATATTGCGTATCAGGTTACAAGAGATCCTAGAGGAATGTTATCTTCTTGGAAAAAAACTACTTTTAGTAAAGGATACAAATATTTAAATGCAATTTTTAACTGGATCGATTCCATCGACTATGCAACTAAATATAAAAAAAAATACAATTCAAACAGATTCTTATTAATAAAATTTGAGGAAGTTCATAATAAACCTAAAATAATATCTAAAAAATTGTGTAATTTTCTTGGAATTAAAATGGATAAAAATATGATAACTCCAAGCAAGTGGAGCAGATTGTTAAAAAATAAATTTATTTATGTAAATGTGTCTGCTTATGACAGTAAGACTGTATATGGATTTTCAATTAAAAGAACTTATAATTGGAAAAAAAATCTTGAAGATTGGGAAATATCTCTTATCGAGCATCTATGTGGCTCTAGAATGAAAAAAATTGGTTATAAAATTAACAAAAAAAATTCAAAATTGTATAAAAAAGGCCTAAAAATAATGAATAAAGATGCATTATTAAAAAGAAGACTAAGAACTTTTTTAAATGAAAATAAAGGTACACATGAAAAATTAAACGACCCTTCGCTTCCTAAAAATTGGAGTATTACAAATAACACAAAAGACAAAGTTAGAAATATAAGTAAAAAATTTATTGATACCAAAGATTATCAAAATTACTTAAGAGATCTAAAAAAAATTAAAAAGGAATCTGAATTATTTTTATAATTCTATCTTAAATACTCAAATTTTTTTTAAAAAAATATACAAATACTTATAAAATTTTAATGCTTCAAACAGTAAAACAACTATTTTCTTTTTTAGATCAGAGATTAAAAGTATCAGCAGTAATAATTTTTATTCTTATTGTTATAAGCATGGTAATTGAAACATTTTCTATAGGTTTAATAATTCCAACAATTGCAATACTTAATGATAGCAATGTTATAGAAAATTATCCTTATTACTCAAAACTAGTAGCTTCTTTGTCACCTTTTAAATTTATGGCTCAAAATAATTCAAAAAGTTTTACACATAATGATGTAATTGCTGGAGGAATGATAATATTTTTAGGAGTATATTTAATTAAAGCAATTTTTATTGCTTTTTTTACTTATAAAAAAGGTGATTACTGTTTCAAGTTACAAAATCATATAACAAAAAAATTAATTAATGGTTATTTAAATCTCCCCTTTTCTTTTTTTTCTAATAGAAATTCTTCTGAATTAATTAGAAATGTTGGATACGAAAATCAAGTTATTGCAAACTGCGTAGATACATTTTTAACTTTATTAACTGAACTATTTGTACTTATTGGTATAATTTTATTATTATTATATGCTCAGCCTTATGTAGCTTTAATAACCTTCATAATTTTTGGAATTTGCATATATTATTTTAATTTTTTTACGAAAAGAAAAGTAACTGATTTTGGAGAAATTAGAAAAACTTATGAGGAACAAAGATTAAATTTTTTAAATCAAATTTTAGGAGGAATTAAAGAAATTAAAGTTTACAATACAGAATTAGAATTTGTTAAAAACTATCTCAACACAACTAAAAAAGTAACTAGAGCAGATATGTGGCAAAATATAATTAATACCTCTCCCAGAATTTGGTTAGAATTAATTGCTGTATTATCTTTCATTGTTTTGGTTTTAATGCTATTAACTCAAACTCAAAATCAAATTTCAATTATTTCTACCTTAGGCCTATTTGCTGGAGCTACATTTAGACTTTTACCTTCAATGCATAGAGGTATTAATAGTTTTCTTAAACTTAAATATTATAAACCTTTAATAAATAAAATGCATAATGAACTTAAAATGGTTGACAGCGCCCCAATAAATAAAATTAATAAAAAAATCAGTTTTTCTAATAGTTTAAATTTGAGCAAGATAAGCTTTTCTTACCCAAATTCAAAAAATAAAACTTTAAACGAAGTAGATTTAAATATTCCAAAATTTTCTACAATTGGATTAATGGGAAAAACAGGATCGGGTAAAAGTACATTAGCAAACATATTGATTGGTTTATTAAGCCTTAGTGGAGGTAAAATAATTTCAGATAAAAAAGAAATAAAAGATAATAGAATTAATTTTGAAGAAAAGATTGGTTATGTTCCACAAAATATATTTTTAACAAATGAAACAATAATAAAAAATATTGCGTTTGGAATACCTGAAAATGAAATAGATATCAAAAAAATCTTAAAATCAATTGATTATGCTCAATTAGGCGAAATGGTAAAAAATTTACCAAATGGTTTAAATACTTTAGTAGGTGAAAGAGGAGCAAAATTATCTGGAGGACAAATTCAAAGAATAGGAATAGCTCGCGCTTTGTATCATGAACCAGAATTCTTAGTTTTAGACGAGGCTACCAGCTCTTTAGATATTGATACTGAAAATGATTTCATGAATGTTATAAAAAATATTTCTGGAAAAAAAACTATATTTTTTATTTCACATAGACCAAATGTTTTAAAATTTTGTCATGTAGTTTATAAGCTTGAGAATGGTAAACTATTAAAAACTAATTAATTTATAAATTTTTTATATGATTTTATGTACTATATGTGCAAGAGGAGGTTCTAAAGGGGTTCCCAATAAAAATATAAAGTTGATTAATGGAAAGCCCTTGATTTATTATACGATTAATCAAGCCATAAAATCGAAAATGTTTGATCGTATCGTTGTATCCACCGAGTCTAAAATTATTGCTAGTAAGGTAAAAAAGATGGGGATAGATGTATGGTTTTTAAGGCCAAAAAAATTTGCAAACGACAGGGCAAGCAAAAGGCCAGCAATTAGACATGCTTTATTAGAGTCAGAAAAACATTTTAATAAAATTTTTGATATAATTGTTGATCTTGATGTCACGTCTCCATTAAGAAAAATCGAAGATATTAGAAAAGCAATTAAACAATTTAAAAATTCAAAGGCGGATATACTTATAAGTGGCAGTAAATCAAAAAAAAATCCATATTTTAATATGGTAGAATTAGTTAATAATAATCCTAAGTTAATTAAAAAAATTAAAAATTTATCATATAACAGACGTCAAGATGCTCCAGCTACTTACGACATGAACGCTTCTATATATATATGGAAAAAAGCAACTATATTATCTTCAGATAATCTATTTGGCTCTAAAACTTCTCTATATATAATGCCAGAAGAAAGATCTATTGATATAGATACTCTTTTAGATTTCAAAATAGTAGAAGGCCTTTTAAAAAAAAATATTAAAAATAAAATATTATAAAAAACTAATTTTAAACAGTCATGGCTAAATTTACTATTCCAATTTCAAAACCCTATCTTGGAAAAGAAGAAAAAAGTAATGTTATAAAATGTCTTAATTCAGGATGGATTTCTTCTTCAGGAAAATATGTTAAAGAATTTGAAAAATCATTTATTGGTTATCTAGGCAAAGGTTTTGGTGTAGCTGTTTCTAATGGCACTGTTGCAATAGAGTTAGCTTTAAGAGCATTTAAAATAGGCTACGGTGATGAGGTGATAATTCCTAACTTTACGTATGCAGCGACAATTAATGCAGTAATTAATTCTGGAGCAAAACCTATTTTAATAGATATTGAAGAAAGTACATGGACTATGGATATTAATGAAATTAAAAAAAATATTAGTAAAAAAACAAAAGCAATTATTCCAGTTCATGTATATGGCCAACCTGCAAAAATAGATGAGATAAAAAATATAGCAAAGAAGAATAAAATTACCGTCATAGAAGATTGCGCAGAAGCTTTGGGGGCAACTTATAAAAATAAAAAAATTGGAATAAATAGCGATTGTGCAACTTTCAGTTTTTTTGGAAATAAAATAATTACTACTGGAGAAGGAGGAATGTTAGTTTTTAAAAAAAAGAAAAAAGCAGATTTTGCAAGATTATTAAGAAATCAAGGACAGTCAATCAAAAAATCTTTTTGGCATACTAGCGCTGGATTTAATTTTAGAATGACAAATATACAAGCAGCAATCGGTGTTGCACAGATGAAAAGTATAAATAAATTTATTATTCAAAGAAAAAAAATTTTTCAATTTTACAATGAAAAACTAGAAAATTATAAAAAAATTAGTTTTTTGCCTTCTAATCTTTGGTCAGAAAATTCATATTGGTATTATACAATAATAATTAAGAATTTAGGTCAATTGCGAAGAAATAAATTGATCAAAATTTTAAAAAAATATGGAATTGAAAGTAGACCAGGATTTTATCCATTAAACACAATGAAGCCTTATAAAAAATATTCTCAAAAAAAATATAAAGTTTCACATTATATTGGAAATAATTCTATTACATTACCGACATATTATTCTTTAAAAAAAAATCAACAAAACTATATAATTAAAATTTTATTAAAGGTAATTAAAAAAATAATCTAAATTTTATTGTGTCATCAACTATAAATATAAAAAATAGGAAAATTGGTACTAATGAACCAGTTTTTATTATTGCCGAAGTTGGTGTAAATCATAATGGTGATTTAAATTTGGCAAAAGATTTAATTAAACAGGCAAAAGAATTGGGGGCTGATTGTGTTAAGTTTCAAACATTTAAGGCAAAAAATCTAGTAACTAAAAAAGCTATTAAAGCAAAGTATCAAGTATTAAATGACAAAAAATCAAAAGATAAGAGTCAGTTTGAAATGTTAAAAAAACTTGAACTTTCTCAAGACTCTTTTGAAAAAATTTTAAAGCATTGCACAGATAACGATATTATCTTTATTTCTACTCCTTATAATTATGAAGATGTTGAATTTTTAGAAAGTTATGATGTTCCAGCATATAAATTGTCTTCAATGCATTCTCTAGAACCTAGTTTTGCAAATTATGTAGCTAAAAAGGGAAAACCTATAATTTTATCAACTGGCATGTCATCTCTTGATCAAATCAAAGAAACTGTAGAAGCAATTAATATTACTGGCAATAAAGACTTAGCACTTCTTCAATGCACAACATCTTATCCATCAAAAATCTCTGAAGCTAATTTAAAAACAATAAAAACATTGGAAAAAAATTTTAATACTATAGTTGGTTTTTCAGATCATACATTAGGGCATATTTCTGCAGTTACCTCAGTAGGTCTAGGAGCTAAGATTATTGAAAAACATTTAACACTTGATAAAAATATGGAAGGACCAGATCATGCTGCTTCTTGCAATCCAAATGACTTTTCTATTTTTGTTAAAATGATTAGAGATGCAGAAAAGGCTCTAGGCTCAGGAATTAAAAAGCCTACACCAAATGAAAAAGAAAATATGCAATTTATGTTGAGAAGTATCTGTGCGAAAATAGATATTCTTAAAAATACTATTATAAATGAGAAATTATTAACTTTTAAAAGACCTGGAGACGGAATTTCACCAAGATCTATAAAATCCTTAATTGGAAAAAAAGTTATTAGAAATATTTTAGCCGATGAACAAATAAATTGGAAAGATATAGAAAAATAAAAGTGAAAAAAAAAATTATATTAATTGGCTCAGGAGGGCATGCTAGAGTAGTAATAGATGCAATAGAACAATCGAATTATGACTTAAAAGGAATTATTGATATAAATTACAATAAAAAGAAAGAGTTTATTTTAGGTTATAAAGTTATAGGAAATTTTGAAAAATTAAAAAAATTTAATTCAAAAAAATATTTCATTTTTGTTTCTATAGGAGATAATCAAATTAGAAAAAGATATTTTAACAAAGTAAAAAAACAAGGTTTTAAAATACCAAATATAATTCACCCAACATCAACAATATCTAAATATGCTTTTTTAGGAAAAGGAGTTTTTATTAATACAAAAGTAATAATAAATGCTTCTGCAAGAATAAAAGATAATGCTATTATTAATACTGCCTCAATTATAGAGCATGAAACAGTTGTCGGAAAAAACTGCCATATTTGTCCTGGTGTTAAACTAGCAGGTCGAGTTTTAATAGGTGACGATACAATGATTGGACTAGGAACAAATATAATTCCAAATATAGAAGTTGGAAAGAATGTAAAAGTTGGAGCGGGTCTAACTATAAAAAAAAATATTAAAAAAAATACTATTTTTTTAATGAATAAAAAATCTAAATAATATGATTTACGTCTCAACAGGTGGAGTTAAGAATCAACCAGCTTGGAAAACAAGTGAAGATTTTTTTGATAATGGAATAAAAAATATTGAACTGTCCGGTGGAGAGTATGATCAAGATATGCTTACCAAACTTAAAAAACTTAAATCAAAAGTTAAATTTCAAATTCATAACTATTTTCCACCACCCAAAAATCCATTTGTTTTTAATTTAGGATCACTTGATAAAGAAATCTTATCATTGAGCGTGCAACATGCGGAAAAAGCAATTCAATGGTCAGTAGAACTTGAAAGACCTATTTATAGCTTTCATTCTGGGTTTCTATTAGACATAGCTGTTAAAGAATTAGGAAAAAAAGTAAAAAAAAGAAATTTGAACAGTCATAAAGATGTACTTTTAAATTTTATTGAAAATGTAAATAAAATTTCTGATTATGCACAAAAAGAAGGCGTCTCACTTTTGATCGAAAATAATGTTATATCAAAAAATAATTTGAAAGAATTTGGCTCAAACCCCCTTCTTATGACCAATGCTGATGATTGTATTTACGTAATGAAAAATACACCTAAAAATGTTAATCTTTTAATTGATGTCGCTCATCTAAAAGTTTCGTCTAACACTGAAAAATTTGATAAAACTATTTTTTTAAAGAAATGTGATTTATGGATAAAAGGTTTTCATATTAGTGAAAATGATGGAACTAAAGATTCTAACGATATTATAAATAATAACAGTTGGTTTTGGCCTTATTTAAAAAAAAATCTAGATTATTATTCTATTGAGGTTTATAACACAGATTATAAAACTCTCTACCAACAACAACTGAAGGTATTAAAAAAGATCAATGAATAATAAAGTAGCTTTAATTGTTGGTATAACAGGCCAAGATGGGTCTTATTTAGCAGATTTTTTATTATCCAAAGGTTATCAGGTACACGGATTACAAAGAAGGTCGAGCACATTAAATACTAAAAATATTGAACATCTAAATTTTGATGTAAAAACTCAAAAAAATGTTCATCTTCATTATGGTGATTTAACAGACTCATCCAGTTTAAATAAAATAGTTCATTTTTGTAAACCGGATGAAATATACAATATGGGAGCTCAGTCTCATGTACATACATCTTTTCAAATGCCATTGTTTACTTCTAATGTAAACGCACTTGGCACTATAAGAATTTTAGATGTTATAAAAAATATCAAACCTGATACTAAATTTTATCAAGCTTCAACAAGCGAACTCTTTGGAGATGTAATAGAAACTCCACAAAATGAAAAGACTCCTTTTAATCCTAGATCACCTTATGCAATATCTAAATTAAGCTCCTTCCATTTTGTTAGGAACTACAGAGAAGCTTATAAAACTTTTGCTTGCAATGGAATACTTTTTAATCATGAATCGCCACGAAGAGGACCATCTTTCGTTACAAGAAAAATTACTAGAGCAGTAGTCGATATCTTCAAAGGTAATAAAAAAAAGATTTATCTAGGTAATATTAATGCAAAACGAGATTGGGGTTATGCAAAAGAATATGTTGAAGCAATGTGGTTAATGCTTCAAAAAAAGGAACCTGATGATTTTGTTATAGCAACAGGAAAAAATTATAGTGTTAGAGATTTCGTAGAAAAAGCTTTTTCTTATGTGAATATTGATTTAGTTTGGGAGGGAAAAAATGATAAAGAGAAGGGCATAAATAAAAAAAATAAACAAGTTCTAGTAGAAATAGATCCATACTTTTATAGACCAACTGAAGTGGACAGTTTAATAGGAGATTTTTCAAAAGCAAAAAAAGTTTTAGGTTGGGAGCCAAAAGTTCAATTTAATGAATTAGTAGAAATAATGATGAAAGCTGAAATTGATTCATACAATAAAAAAACAAACGACGATTAATAAAAAAGTACTTGCCTTAATATTAGGTAAATCAAAAAAAATATCTTATAAAAAATAGCAATTATTCAATTTATTAAAATTTATTAATAGATTAATAAAAAACTTCTTAAATTCATGCATATTATTTTTAATACAGTAAGGTACTGGCAAATTTTTTTACTTAAAATACTTCAATATTTTAATTTTAAAGTTTTTTATATTAATATTTATGCACAATCAGATATTGAAAAAAATAAAATTGCAATAAATCTTAAAAAAAATAATATTTTTCCTCTACCGCTAGAATTTGAAAAAAAAATCTCAGCATCCTATTCTGAATTTACAGCTGATTCTGATGAATTTTCATATAAAAAAAATAAAAAAATAGTCCCAGATTATTTTTTAGAAAAATACTGTAATTTATTTTCTATAGATGAAAAAAACACAAAAAAACTTAGGTTATTGATACAAGACTTTGTGCATGCAAGACAATCATCTGTATCTAATAGTTTGGGTATGTGGTCAGGAATTTATCCCCAAAAAAAAATAATATATATTAGTTTTGATTTTAAATGTTTTTATATTTCAGATTCAAGTCGTAATATATCAAAGATTATTATTCCATTAAATTTTTTAAAATTTTTTCTATTTTTTTTAAATTTTATGAAAAAAAGAAAAGAAAAAAAAAATGAACAAAATAATAATATAAGCAAACCAAATTTCAAAGAATTAGAAAAAAAAAATATCGCTTTTATTTTACACAAAGGTCTTACTTATGGATCACTTTTTGAAAAGTCACTTTATTATTCAGATGACAAAAATTCACATCTAAATAAATATAATATTTTACATTTAGATTACGAAAATTTCCTAAGTCCTGAAGAAAATCTTCATTGGGTGTGTCTTAAAAAAATGAAATTTTCTAACTATAAAATTCTCTTGAAAATGATATTTGCTTCTATAAAAACTTTTCATTTAATAAGAAGCTGGTCAACATTTCTTGGGTGGATATTATGTATTCAAAAATATAAAGAATATTTAAAATATTGTGAGATTATAAAAAAATTTAAAAAACTTAAAATTGCTATAATTGATTACGACTATTTGTGTCCAAAAACATTAATTTTGGCTCTAGAAAAAAATAATATTAAATGTGTTGCTACTCAAGAACGTTTTATTGGTCCATTTTATAAATCTTATTGTAATGTTATTCTTGATACCTACTACGCTGCAAGCGCAAATATTGTTAATATTATAAAAGAATCAAAATATAACGATATAAAAAATATTATTCCTGTTGGACAGTATAGAGGTGATTATATATCTTTTTATAAGCAACAAACAGTTCCAAAAGAAATTTCTGAAGCAAAAAAAAATGGAAAAAAGATTTTGATTGTTTTTGGATATAACTCTCCAAAAAATTGGTTTGAATCTAATATAACCGCAGGTGCAAATTGGTCTGCTCAAATAAATTTTTTAGAAGATATAATTAAACTTTCACGAAATTTAAAAAATACTTTTATCGTATTAAGATATAAAACTTTAGAATGGATTGAGAATAAATATTTTAATAAGATTTTTGATCAAATAAAGCGTGAAGAAAATGTAATTTTAAGTGATAATTATAATGAATTTTCCTATGCATATAGATTATGTGCGAATGCAGATTTAGTTATAGCCAAACATACATCTATAGCTGATGAATGTTTATCAAAAGGAATTCCAGTTTTATTTCATGAATACACACACAATATGAGGGAGCTTAAATTAAATATTCCCAATAATTATTTGCCCGCAGAACTATTGTGTCATAACTTTGATGATTTATTTAATAAAAGCAAATCTATATTATTTTCAAATACAAGTAAATTGATGTATACAGTACAAGAATTAAATAAAAATATTTATTATGTTAATCAAAAAAAAAATGTTAAAGAAATAATAATCGATGATATTGAAAGTCGATTAATTTTAGAGAGTTAGAATGAACATTTTTTTAATTGCTGAAATTGGAATAAATCATAATGGTGATTTAAATATTGCTAAAAAATTGATTGATCATGCTGCTGAAGCAGGATTTGATGCTGTTAAATTTCAAAAAAGAAATATTGAACTAGTTTACAAAAAAGATTTTCTTGATAGCCACAGGGAGAGTCCGTGGGGAAAAACTCAAAGAGAACAAAAGAATGGTTTGGAATTTAGTAGAAAAGATTACGAAGAGATAGACAAACATTGCAAAAAAAAGAATATTAAATGGTCTGCATCAGCTTGGGACTTAGACTCTCAAGAATTTATTTCTAGTTTTAATGTTGATTTTAACAAATTAGCTTCGCCAATGTTAGGTCATTGGCCTTTAATAAAAAAAATAGCCGCAGAAAAGAAAAAGACTTTTATTTCCTCTGGAATGTCTACTTTAGAAGAACTTGATAAGGTTGTGAGTTTATTTAAAAAGGAAAACTGCCCGTTCGAAATTATGCATTGTAATAGCACTTATCCGATGCCAGAGAAAGAAGCAAATTTGATGTGCATACAAACTTTGAAAAAAAGATATGATTGTAATGTTGGTTACTCTGGTCACGAAAGCACCTTATTAAAAATCAGTATAACCGCAGTCGCCTTGGGAGCTTCTTCAATTGAAAGACATATTACCTTAGACAGAACTATGTATGGCTCAGACCAAGCAGCTTCGATAGAAGCAAGCTCTTTAAAAAGTTTTGTAGAATCTGTTAGAGCAGTTCCCATAATTAAAGGTAACGGAATTAAAAAAATGACAGATCAAGAAAAAGTAGTAAGAAAAAAATTAAGAGTATTAGTTGAATAAATTTTATTCATATATTAATTAACTAAAAAATAAGATGAAAAAACAAACAAACAATCTATTTGATCTAAAAAATCAAATTATTATTATTACTGGTGGAGCAGGACTTTTAGGCTCAGAGTTTTCATTTGCATTATCTAACATGGGCGCGATACCAATAATTTTAGATAATAACCAAAAATCTATTGAAATTCTAAAAAAAAAATTCATCAAAAAAAGAAAAAAAGCCTTTTTTTTTAAATTAGATCTTAACGACGAAAGTCAAGTTAATGAGGCAATTAATATAGTAATAAAAAAACATAAAAAAATTGACTGTTTAATTAACTCTACTGGTCTTACTGGACAGAATATGCTTAAGGCAAATAGTAATTATTTTGAACGATTTGAAAAATATGACTTTGATTTATGGCAACAATCTTTAAATGAAAATCTATCAAATACTTTTATTGTTATAAGATCAGTCGCCAATCAAATGCTAAAAAGAAAAAAGGGTTCTATTATAAATATTGCATCTGATGCTGGAGTAATTTCGCCTGACCACAGGATTTATGAACCAAATAAAAAATTTAACTACAAAGGAGTAAATTTTAATACTCCTGTTTCTTATTCAGTAGCAAAATCAGGAATTATTTCTATGACTAGATATTTAGCAACTTATTGGGCTAAAAAAGGAATACGAGTAAATTGTATATCCCCAGCTGGTGTTTATAAAAAGCATGATAAAAAATTTGTTCAACAATTGTCTGAAAGAATTCCTCTTGGCAGAATGGCTAAACCTCATGAATTGAATGGAGCTATTGTTTATTTGTGTTCACAGGCATCATCTTTTGTTACTGGACACAACCTTGTAATAGATGGTGGCAGAACAATTTGGTAAATTGATAATAATTTTTTAAATGCAAAAAATTGTGATGCTGTTACCCGGATATTACGAAAAGAGAAATTATGACCGTTTTGGTATAGACATACTAAAAAAAAATTTTTCTGTTAAAACTTTAGATTGTACTGCATGGAGAAATCCTGAACTTTGGAAAAAATACTCTAAAAATTCATTAAATTTAAAGGATAATGTTGTAATAAGCTCGAAGAAAGATTTGTTAAATTTATTAAAAAACAACAACCCTGATATTATCATAGATTTTATGGTTTTTGACAAAAAAGCAAATTGGATAATAAAAAAAATGAAAAAAAACAATAAAAATTTGCTAGTTTATGTTGATATAAATAATATTCCCAATCCAACAATTAATATAAAAAAGTCGTTAAAAAAATTATTTACAAATCCTTATAAAATTCTAATTTCACTTTTTATATTATTGGCAAATAAATATTATTATTTAACTAAAGCAAAGGGAGATCTATCAATAGTTGGAGGATTATGCAGAAAAAAATTAAATACAAAAAAAGTTATTAATGCTCATAGCTTAGATTATGATATTTATTTAAAAATTAAGGATAAAGAAATAAAGACTCAAAATTCATATGCAGTTTTTTTAGATGAAGACATGGCAAATCATCCTGATTATATTAATGAAAATGTAAAACCACCAATAGATGAAGATGAGTATTACTCTACATTGATTAATTTTTTAAAAAAATTTGAAGCAAAAACCAATCTTAAAATAAAGTTTGCTCTTCATCCAAGAGCAAAATATAGTGAAGAAACACTATCAAAATTAAAAGGTATTGATTATTTAAGCGGTAGTACTGCTGAGCTGGTAAAAAATTCAAAAATAGTTCTGCTACACTGCAGCACCTCTTTGTCTTATGCAATTTTATTTAAAAAACCAACAGTTTTTTTGACTTCAAAAAAATTAAAAAGCTCCTGGATTGGACCCAGAATAGACAATTTTGCTAAAACATTGAACGACAAACCAATTTATATAGAAGAAGATTTTGAAAAACATTTAAAATTAGATAATTTATTTCACATTGATGAAAAAAAATACCAAGATTATATCGATCAATATCTTAAAGTTCCCAATTCCCCAAATGAACCATTTTGGGAAATAGTTACCGATTTTATAAAAAAAAATGATTTAAAAAAAATTATGAATAATGCTTAAAATATATGGAATCTAATAAAATATATTTTAGTTCTAATATTACTGAAAGAGACTTAGTAAATAATATTAAAATTAAACTTAAAAAAAATAACTTTTGTATTTTAAAAAATTTCAATAGCTTAAATACACAAAAAAAAATTTTTAATATTGTTAAAAAAAGATTCATTGCAACAAAAGAAATTAAAATATCAGGAAAATTTCGATATAAGATGAAGGGATTCAAAAGACTTGATATTGGAGACTCTTATAAAAATTCTAGATTTTCAAGGTTCATTTTTTTTTCAGAATGGGAAAAAAAAAATAATACATTTTTTAAGTTAATTAGTCCGATTATTAAATTAAGAAATTTAATATCTAGAATTCAAAAGAAAAAAGATATTTATTTTAATTTAAAAAGTATAGGTAAAAAAAACAAAAAATTTAACTATTATTTTTGTGATTTTGTTCGCATGATACAATATCCATCAGGTGGAGGTTTTTTATCTAGTCATAACGATTATGATAAATATTATCCTAATAATGTCATAAATGCAGTTTTACCCATTACAGTAAAACAAGGTAAAAAAAAAAGAGAATTATCAGAGTATAACAAAGGTGGGTTTTATTTTTTTATTAAGAAAAAAAAAATTTATGTAGATGATCATGTGACAACAGGGGATTTGCTTTTATTTAATACAAAAATATATCATGGCGTAAATAGTATTGATCCAACGAAAGAAGTAAAATTGAACAAATTAAACGGAAGAATAACTATTGTCTTTTCTGTAGCAAAATTTTTTAAATGAGGTTTTTTTAATGATAATTTATGCACTCATCCCTTTAAGAACTGGAAGTATAAGAATAAAAAATAAAAATTTTATAAAAATAAAAAAAAAACCTGTTTACACTTATTCTTTAAACCAGGCTCTTAAAAGTAGATTAATCAATAAAACATTTATTGCATCTAATAGTAAAAAAATAAAAATTAAGAATAAAAAATTATCAATTTTTAAAAGGTCGAAAAAAAGTAATTTAAAAAAATCGCCAACCGAAGTTATTATTAGAGAATTTTTAAAAAAAAATATTTGTGATTATTTAGTTTTGATTCAAGCAACAAATCTTTTTATAAAAACTGAATATATTGATGCAGCAATTAAAAAAATTATTAATAATCAAAAAAAATATGACTCACTTTTATCTGTTGTAAAATCAAAGTATCTTATTTGGCAGAGAAACAAATCTTTAACAAATCCAAAAAACTACAATTTTAATAAAAGACCACGTAGCCAAGACATAAAAGATAATGAATTTATTGAAAATGGATCTTTTTATATTTTTAAAAGAAAAAATTTTTTAAAGTATAATAATAGATTACATGGAAAAATTACTTTTTTTGAAATGCCCAAAGATTCTATTTTTGAGCTTGATGAAAAAGAAGACTTAAATATAGTGAAAAAAATAATTTAAATTATAATAGGAAAAAAATGTCAGATCAAAAATGGACTAAAGGAAATGAACTAAAATATTTAAAGCAGGTTTTAGACAATGCTCAAGAAATAAGAAATAATTCTTTCACAGATAGATTAGAAAATGAATTTAAAAAAAAATATAAAGCTAAATATGCAATTGCCCTGAATTCGGGTGCATCAGGATTGCATGCAGCTATGCATGCTGTAGGAGTTAAGCCTGGCGATGAAATAATTACATCTCCATTCTCCGTTTTATGGGATGCGAGTATAGCTCTCATTATGGGAGCAAAAGTTAAATTTGCTGATGTTAAATATGGAACACATAATATTGACCCTGCAAAAATAGAAGAATTAATAAATGAAAAAACTAAAGCGATTGTTCCAGTTTCATATCATGGTTTACCTTGTGATATTGACGAAATCATCTCTATTGGAAAAAAATATAAAATTCCTGTTATTGAAGATAATGCACAAACTATGCTTGGAGAATATAAAGGAAGGTACGTAGGAGTAGATGCTGATTTTGCTATGTTTTCTTTAGAAAGAACAAAACATATTTCTTCTCATGAGGGAGGTTTATTAATTACAAATGATATTGAATATGCAACAAAAGCAAGAAAATTTGCCGGGGGAGGTTTTAAAAATCTTACTGCAGATAAAAGTAAACTTGCTGCAATAATACCTTTAGAATTTCAGTCCCCTGACTACAAAAGACATGACTCTTTAGGTTTAAATTATCGTATTAGTGAATTTTGTGCTGCGGTGGCGCTTGCTCAGTTCGAACAAGTAGAAGAAAAAGTAAACATTAGAAGAGATATTGCTAACATTTATTCAGAGGTTTTTTCTAAGTATTCTCAATTCGAACCACAAGAAGTTCCAACTGGATACAAACATTCATACTTTACCTACAGCGTAAAGTCGCCCTTTAAAAATTTAAATAGTTGGAAAAAATTCTACAACAATCATGTAAAAAATGGTGGTGATAATTTTTATGCTATGATGTCACCAGTTTATAGTGAAGAAATTATGAAAGAGTTAGGCTATTACGAAAAAAATTTTAATAAGTGTTTAGTCACAGAAGAAATTCAACCTAAATGTATGCTTTTTAAAACTAATTATAGATCAATTGGTGAAGCAAAAGTTTATATAAAAAAATTAGAAGATAGTTTGAAAAAATATTTATAATTTGATGATTAGAAATAAATTTAATAATTTTAAAAATATAGATAAAATTTTTAGAATAAGAGGAAATATAAAATCAAGATATGAAGGTGTAAGACTAGATAAAAATGAAAGAGTTTCCGAATTTGACAAATATTTTTTAAGCAAAATTAAAAAAAAAATAAATTCTAATTATTTAACAGCATATCCAGAAACAGAACAACTTTATACAGTTTTAGCAAAAAAGTTTAAATTAAATAAAGAAATGTTTATTTTAACAGCTGGCTCCGACATGGCTATTAGAAATTGTTTTGAATTGTTTGTAAAACCTAATGATAGAATCATAACATTATTTCCAACGTATGGAATGGTCGATGTTTATGCTAAACTTTATAACTGCAAACAGGTAAAAATAAAGTTTGGAAGAAAACTTAAACTTAATACAAAGGAATTGATGAATAAAATTAATTCTAAAACTAAATTGATTATAATAGCTAATCCAAATAGTCCTACAGGCACAATAATAAAAAACAACCAATTAATAGAGATTTTTAAAAAAGCTCAAAAATTTAATTCATATGTTTTAATAGATGAGGCCTATTACGGCTTTTACAAAAATACAGCCTTATCCTTTCTAAAAAAATTTCCAAATCTCATAGTTTCTAGAAGTTTTTCTAAGGCCTATGGCTTGGCAGGATGCAGAGTAGGAATGTTAATTGCAAATAAAACTACGGCCAAAAGATTATACAAATTTAGACCGATGTATGAAATTAACTCTATATCTGTTTTAGTAGTTAAAGAAATGCTTGAAAATGAAACTATTTTAAAAAAGTATATTAAAGAAACAAATTTAGGAAAAAAATATTTAATAGCAGTTTTAGATAAACTTGGTTTTTCTTATTTTGATTCATACACAAACTTTTTACTTGTTGATTTCAAAACAAATAAATTAAAAAATAAAATCTGGAGCTATTTAAAAAGTAAAAAAATCTTAATAACTGGTGAACCAAATATACCGGGATGTGAAAATTTCTTAAGATTTACTTTGGGCCCATTAAAGTATATGAAACTTATAACAAAAAGTTTAAATAAGTTTAGCTAAAAATCGATTTTAATTTTCAAACAAAATAAATTTTAATATGAAAATAATTGTAACAGGTGGTAGTGGCTTCCTTGGTTCACACGTTGCTGATGAATTAAGCAATAGGGGTCATAAGGTAACTATTTTTGATAAAAAACAATCAAAATGGATTAGGCCTGATCAAAAAATGTATAAAGGAGATATTTTAAATAGAGCAGATTTAGATAGAGTTATGAAAGGTGCTGACGTAGTTTTTCATTTTGCAGCTTTAGCAGATATGGACGAAGCTGTAAAAAAACCAATAGAAACATCAAATATAAATATTTTTGGTACCGTATTAACACTAGAAGCTTGTCGTAGGCACAGAATTAAAAGATTTATTCACGCAAGTACCATTTATGTAAATAGTAAGGATGGAGGCTTCTACCGTTGTAGTAAAAAAGCAGCTGAAGAATATGTTGAGGAATTTCATAATGTTTTTGGAATTAATTATACTGTACTTAGATTTGGTTCTTTATATGGTGAGCGTGCAGATGATACAAATGGCGTAACATCAATAATTAGAAGAGCTATTACAACAGGTACACTAAGTTATTTAGGAAACAAAAAGTCTGTAAGAGAATATATTCATGTCAAAGACGCAGCAAAAGCAACAGTGGATATTTTAAAAAAAAAATATAAAAATAAATATATTATTTTGACTGGCAAAGAAAAAATAAAAGTTTATGATTTTTTAAAAATATTATCGGGTATATTAAAAATTAGAAAAAAAATTAAATTTCTAAACAAAAAATTATTGGGACATTATGTATTATCGCCTTTTACATATAAATTTAAAAATGGGAAAAAATTTACCATGAACTCTAATATTGATTTTAAAAGTGGCCTATTAGAATTAGTTGAAGTTCTAAAAAAGAAAAGTTGATACTATAACTTAAATAAAAACTTTTATTTTTAAACATGAATTTAATGAAAAATTTAATAAAAAAAATAATTACTTTACCTCTATCATTAGTTTTTAAAACAAAAATAGGAAAAATTATTTCAGATAAATTTTTAGATCTATCACTAAAAAATATTAATGAAATTGTATATTTGGACTGCAAACTTAAATTTGTTGTTCCAAATTGGATTAATCGTTTCAGAATAGATACTTTTGCAACTAAAGAACCAGAAACTTTAGATTGGATTGGTAATTTTAAAAAAAATAGTATTTTTTGGGATATAGGAGCTAATGTAGGACTTTACACTTGTTATGCAGCAAAAAGTAAAGATTGTAAGGTTTTTGCATTTGAGCCATCTATTTTTAATCTTGAATTGTTAGGAAGAAATATTTCCGCAAATAATCTTTCAGATCAAGTGACAATAGTACCAATACCTTTAACAGAAAACCTTTTTGAAAATAAATTAAGTATGTCGACAACAGAATGGGGAGGTTCTGGTTCAACATTTGGCCAAAATTATACGCACGATGGTTCACAACTAGTCAAAAAATTTGATTATAAAACCATAGGTCTATCAATGGATCAGGCAATAAGTTTGTTAAAAATACCTCAGCCAGATTATATTAAAATAGATGTTGATGGGATTGAACACTTGATATTAAAAGGTGGAAGCGAAACTTTAAAAAATGTTAAAAGTTTACTAGTAGAAGTAGACGATTCTTTTAAAGTGCAGAAAGAAAATACTACAGATTATTTGCAAAAAGCAGGTTTTACACTTACAAAAAAAACCCACTCAGAACTATTTGATAATTCTCAGTATTCTTCATGCTATAATCAAATATGGATAAAAAAATAAATTCTACAAAATAATGTCTGCTTCAATGCTGGAAAGGTTAAATTAAATATTATGATATGTGCGCTTATGATTGGAAGGGCTAAAAGCAAAGGTTTTCCTAAAAAAAATATAAAAAAAATTTATGGCAAACTTCTTTGCGAATATCCATTAATAGCTGCAAAAAAATCTAAATATATTAATAAAATATTTGTATCCACAGATTGTCCAATAATTAAAAAAGTTAGTAAAAAGCATGGTGCACTTATAATTGATAGACCTAAAAAATTAGCTAACGATCAAGCTTTAGGAGAAGATGTTTATCAGCATGCATATTTCAAAATTAAAAAGATTTTAAAAGAAAAAAATTTTAAAATAAAATATCTAGTACTTTTAATGGCAAATTCACCAACAATAAACTCTAGCTTAATTAATAAAGGAATTATGATATTAGATAAAAATAAAAAGTTTGATTCTGCAGTCACTACTTCTGTTTATAATATGTGGAGCCCTCTTAGAGCAAGAAAGTTGGATAAAAATGGTAATCTAATACCCTTTATTCCTTTTAAACACTTTGGGAATCCTTATACTTTGAATTGCGATAGAGACTCGCAAGGAAGTGTTTTCTTTGCCGACATGTCAGTATCGGTCGTTAGGCCAAAATGTTTAGAAAAAATGAAACAAAATTTATTACCGCAAAAATGGATGGGAAAAAAAATAGCACCTATATTTTCTGATGCAGGATGTGATGTTGATTATGAGTGGCAGATGCCTTTAGTGAAATATTGGATAAAAAAAAATGGACTTAAATAAAACTTATAAAAAACAAGATAGTATCAGTGAGATAAATTTTAAGGATTCTTTTTATGAGAACGAAACTATACAAAGAATTATAAAAATAAGTAAAAATAAAAAACTGATATCACATCTTTCAATTGCGCATCAAAATATTTTAAAGCGCGCAATAACAGATTTAAATAGTAAAGATAAAAAAAAGAAAAAAGATAAATTCAAACTTACAAGCTACGCTATTTCAGAAATTGATATTTTGCCTGATACTTTTGTATTAAAATATTTAGTACATAGATATAGATATGAAATATTCCCTGTAACAAAAGAAATTGATAAATTCCCTCCATATCTGCAAATAGAACCAACATCTATTTGCAATTATCGATGCATTTTTTGTTTTGAAACAGATACTACTTTTACAAACAAAAAAAATGGTTTTATGGGTAATATGACTTATGATCTTTTTAAAAAAATTATTGATAATGCAGAAGGTAATGTTGAATTTGTTACATTAGCTTCAAGAGGCGAACCTTTAGCATGCAAAGATATTAGCCAAATGTTAAGTTATACTAATGATAAATTTATATCACTAAAATTAAATACAAATGCTTCCTTGTTAAACGAAGAGAAATGTCATGCAATACTTTCATCAGGTATTAGAACACTTATATTTTCTGCTGATGCTGCTGATAAAAAGCTTTATGCAAAACTAAGAGTAAATGGAAAGTTAGATGTAGTATTAAAAAATATTGAAAGATTTAAAAATATTAAAGAAAAACAATATTCAAACAAAAAAATGATTACCAGAGTTTCTGGAGTAAAATTTTCTAAAGAACAAAACTTTAATGATATGAAAAATTTATGGCAAGGATTAGTAGATCAAGTAGCATTTGTAGATTATAATCCATGGGAAAATTCATACGATAAAAATCATAATGGTTTGACAGAACCTTGCTCTGACTTATGGAGAAGAATGTTTATTTGGTGGGACGGCAAGGCAAACCCATGTGATATAGACTATAAATCAATGTTAACCACTGGAACATTTCATAAAAAAAACCTAAGCGATCTTTGGCAATCTGATTCATATAACATGTTGAGAGAATCACACTTAAAAAAAGAAAGGCAAAAAATAACACCCTGCAAATCCTGTTTTTTAGTTTAAATCAAGAAAATGTGTCGATTTAGGCTTTGAGAAGACCTATAAAATGTACTATTTCCAACAAAAAAGGTTATATGTTTAAAAATACTGCAATTTATAAAAAAGTTGATATGTTTAGTTCAATATTATGTCAAACAATTTAGATAAACATCCAGTCTATAAGTTAAATACATCTGATGTAGATTTCAGCAATTTTAGAGTTTTATTAGTCTACGCAAATTCACCAATGGATAATCTTTTTCCTATAGGATTATCTTCTATTGCGGGAATGTTAAAAAAACACAAAATCGATTATGAAATTTTTGATACAACATATTATCCAAATGATGGAAGATTAGGCGTTAATAAAAGCCAAGCAAAAGATCGTGATAAAGTTTTAACGGAAAGATTACAAGTAGCAGAATTTAATTATGCTGATGTTGGAATAAAATATATTGAAACAAATGTATATGATGACTTTAGAGAAAAATGTCAAAGTTATAAACCAAGTGTAATAATGCTTTCAACAGTAGAGTCCACTCATAAGTTTGGTGTTGAACTTTTAAACAAAGTTAGAGATTTAAAAATACCAACTCTTGAAGGAGGATGTTTTCCAATTTTTGCACCAGCGATGGCGCTAAAAGATGAAGCGGTTGATTACATTTGTGTTGGTGAAGGAGAGTATGCAAATATTGAATTTTGTAAGGCTTTAGCTACAGGCAAAGATCTTACAAAGATTAAAGGAATTTGGGCGAAAGACGGTGATAAAATTATTAAAAATCCAAAAGGTCCTCTAGTTGATATGGCTGATTTACCAATGCTTGAATTTTCAAAGTACGATCCAAAAAGAATTTACCGTCCAATGTCTGGAAAATTGTGGAGAATGGTTCCAATAGAATTTTCAAGAGGGTGTCCATACAAATGTACTTTTTGTTCTGCTCCTGTATTTGAAGAAGAATTTAAAGATGTTGGAACATGGTCAAGAAGTAAACCAATTGCTCAAATAGAAAAAGAAATGAGACATTACATTGATGAACTTGGTGTAGAATATTTTTATTTTGTTTCAGAAACTTTTTTAGCTATGCCTAAAAAGAGATTTTATGAATTTTGTAAAATGTATGAAAAAATTAAATTACCATTTTGGTTTAATACTAGACCAGAAACTATACGAAAAGAGAACGTAAGAATGCTAGAGGATATTAATTGTCACAGAATGAGTATTGGAATTGAATCTGGTAATCAAGAATATGCAAAAAAAATGTTAAAAAGAAATGCAACGATACCACAGATTATAGAAGCTTGTAGAATAGTGGCAGCATCCTCAATAGAATTATCAGTAAATAATGTAGTAGGATTTCCAGATGAAACTAGAGAAATGATGTTTGACACAATCAAATTAAATAAAAATATTAAAGCTGAAAGTCATAGTTGTAGTATTTTTCAACCATATCATGGTACATGGTTACATTCTTATTGTACAAAAAAAGGTTATTTTGACGATAATAAGTTGGCTGAAGATGTAACTTATGCTTCTCCTCTTACTCAAAAGCATATAACCCACGAGGAAATAAAAGGTATTTCAAAATGTTTTGCTCTTTATACAAAACTTCCAGAGAGCTTATATGACTTTATTAAAATAGCAGAAAAAGATGATGAGCGTGGAAATAAAATGTATGAAGAACTAATGATGATTTATAAAAATGATTATGCTCCCAACGCCGAGTCTGATGTTGGAGGCGGCACTAGAGTTATAATTAATCAAAATAAGCCTCAAAATTATAATGCAATGGATCGTTTAAAAGAAATACAATCCTTAGGTAAATAAATTAATTATGCAAAAAGGAATTAAAGTTTTATTTATATATCCTAATACTTTTGGAATGAACATGTTGCCGCCTGCTATAGCAACTTTTGCTGCCATTTTAAAAAGAGAAGGGCACGAAGTGCAAGTCTTTGATACTACTTATTATGCCATTGATCATGGTATCGATTCAGACGGATCTAAAGAAGATATACTAAGTGTTGTTCCATACACAAAAGAAATGTCAAAAAAAAATTTAAGGATAAAAGATGCTAACTGGAAAGTAGATCTTCACAAAAAAGTTAAAGAATTTAAACCAGATTTACTAGCCTTATCATCCACAGAAGATATGTGGGAATTAGGAATAAAGATTCTTGATGAATTAAAGGAATATAAATTGAAGAAAAATATTCCAGTTGTTGCAGGAGGAGTATTTCCAACTTTTGCTCCTGAAATTTGTATAAAATATGATCTTGTTGACATGGTTTGTGTAGGTGAGGGAGAAAATGCTTTAATAGACTTATGTAAAAAGATTAAAAATAGCGAAGATTATACTGAAGTTACTAATCTTTGGATTAAAAAAGATGGAAAAATAGTTAAAAAAAATTCTATTTCTAATCCTGTGGATGTTAATAAAAATCCTATTATCGATACTTCATTATTTGAGGAGGGAAGACTTTATAGACCTATGTCAGGTAAGGTTTATAAAATGTATCCAGTTGAAACAATCCGTGGATGTCCATATACATGTAGATTTTGTAATTCACCAGATCAAATGCAACTCTATAAAGGATCTGGACATAATTTTTTTAGAAAAAAGAAAATGGATTTAGTTCATAAAGAACTTAAGCACTTCAAAGAATCTCATAAAGTTGAATATAATTACTTTTGGGCAGATACATTTTTAGCAATGAATAAAAAGGAGTTCGAAGAATTCTGTGAGATGTATAAGGAAATAAATCTCCCGTTTTGGATGCAAACAAGACCAGAAACTATTAATGATTATAATATTAAAAAACTTAGTGAAGTTGGTTTACATCGAATATCTTTTGGTGTTGAGCATGGAAATGAAGAATTTAGAAGTAAAATATTAGATAGAAGATGGAAAAATAAGGATATCATAGATAGATTAAAAATTCCTCATAAGTATGGTGTTCAATTTAGTATTAATAATATTACTGGATTCCCAACGGAAACTAAAAAACTTGCTTTTGATACTATAGAACTTAATAGACAAATCGAAGCTGATAATCAAAATATTTATAACTTTGTGCCTTTTCATGGCACTCCCCTAAGAAAGATGTGTGAAGATCTAGGATTAATTAAACCCGAAACTATTACAAAATGTTTAACTGATAAAAGTGTATTAAATATGCCTCAATACCCACCACATGAGATTGAAGAAATAAAAAAATGTTTTGCATTATACGTAAAATTTCCAAAAAATAGATGGAAGGAAATTGAAAGAGCGGAGAAAAATGACAAAGAAGGTGAAAGAATTTATTCCTACTTAAAAGAGGAATATCTTCAAACGTATATGCCTAAACCAGATGCGAATCCTCATGGTGGTCCAGAAGACTTTAAAAATTTAGAAAATCCTAATAATTACAGCTTTGATTCTTCAGACGAAACAAAGCCTGGATATAAGGACGAAATGCAGTACCAGTAGTATTGGAGCTAACAATTCGTTCAATTATTGAACGTTGCTAGTGACAAAGTATTAATTTTACAATATATTTATATAAAAAAATGGGAATTAAAGTATTATTTATATATCCAAATACATATGGCATGAATATGTTGCCACCTGCGGTAGCATTGTTTTCAGCGTTGTTAAAAGAAGAAGGACACAAGTCAGAAATTTTTGACCTTACATACTACTCTGTTGATTACGGTGTAGATTCCGATGGATCAAAAATGGAAAGATTAAATGTTCAACCATTTGATATGGGATCAAGAGGTATTAGATTAAAAAACTCAGATTGGAAAGTTGATATAGCTAATCAAATTAAAAGATTTCAACCAGATTTAATTGCAATGTCCTCAACTGAAGATATGTGGGAATTAGGCATGCGCGTATTAGAGGAAATAAAGGATGAAAAAATAAAAAATAAAATTCCAGTTATTGCTGGAGGTGTTTTTGCTACATTTGCTCCTGAATTGTGTATTAAGTATCCTTATGTAGATATGATTTGTGTTGGTGAGGGAGAAAAAGCATTGGTAGATCTTTGTAAAAGAATAGAAAAAGGAGAAGACTATTCAGATGTTACAAATTTGTGGGTCAAAGATGACAATGGCGAAATTAAAAAAAATAAAATTAGCAAACTTGTAGACATAAATAGCAATCCCAAAATAGATTTGTCTTTGTTTGAAGAGAATAGATTGTATCGTCCTATGGCAGGAAAAATTTGGAAAATGGTACCAGTTGAAACTCATAGAGGTTGTCCTTATACATGCAGATTTTGCAACTCACCGGATCAACAAAGATTATATAATCAAGAAACTGGATCATCTTTCTTTAGAAAAAAAAGTATGCAAAAAGTTTATGAGGAACTCAAACATTTTAAAGATGAATTTGGATTAGAATATATATATTTTTGGGCAGACACATTCCTAGCCTATAATAAAAGAGAATTAGATGAGTTTTGTGAAATGTACAAAGATATTAATCTACCATTTTGGATGCAAACAAGACCAGAGACGGTCACAGTAGAAAAATTAAGTAAACTACAAAAGGTTGGACTTAGACGTATGGCTTTTGGTTTAGAACATGGGAATGAACAATTTAGAGAAAAAATGTTAGACAGAAGATGGAAGAATAAAGATATAATTGAAGCATGCAAGGTACCAAAAAAGTTAGGCATTCAGTTTAGTGTTAACAGCATAACAGGTTTTCCAAACGAAACTAGAGATTTAGCTTTTGATACAATTGAATTAAACAAACATATTGATGCTGATAATGCTAATATTTATACTTTTGCTCCTTTTCACGGAACACCATTGAGAAAAGTCACTGAGAAGTTGGGATTATTAACACCTGAAGCAATTACCAAATGTTTAACAGACACACCTCAAGTTGTTATGCCTCAATACACACCCGAAGAAATAGAAGGTATCAAGAGAACTTTCGTACTTTATATAAAGTTCCCAAAAAGCAGATGGAAAGATATTAAAAAAGCAGAAAAGTTTACAGATGAAGGTAATAAAATTTATAAGGAGCTAAGAATAGAGTTTCTAGATAAGTATATGCCTAAACCTGATTCAAGCCCAACATCTAATGTCAATGATGAAGTTGTTTTACCAAATAATACATTTGAGCAAGGTGTTGAAAAAAATAGATACCAAGACGAACTTTAAAATTTAAAATCACAAATCATCTATAACTCATATATTTTTTAATTAAACAATTAGAAAATATTATTTTTTTTATTTTATAAATGAAAATTATATTATCTCATTCATCACAATCTATAAATCGAGATATACCATGGATATATTTTGGAAGTTCATTTTCAAAAATGAATTACTGGGTTAATAGATTGAGTAAGGAAAGAATAAATCTTCAATATGAAATTCATAAACAAGGTGAAATACAAAAAAATAATTATTTAGAATGGACAGAATCTCAAAGAATTACTAATAATGATTCTATTAACTGGTGGGTAACACATATCGCTTGCAGAAATAATACTCATACAAATTTTTTTGAAATTATATGTCAATTTTTTGCAATTAAAAGATATCTGGAAAAAAATATAGATTATAAAGAAATTCTTATAATTTGTGAAAATAGTTTTTTTTTAAAACTTTTATCAGAAAATTTTACAACAGACCATCAATTAATATATTCGCGATTTTTAAAATTTTATAATTTTAAAGAAATTTTAAATTTACGCATTAAGGGATTATTCAATCGATACAAATTAATTATATTACTAATTTTAAACTTTCTTTTTGCAAAGTTTACAAAGCCTAAAAAAATATTACATCCTTCAGGTAATATTGCACTTTTTCATCATACTATGAACGATGTTGGAAACGTAAAAGATGGAAAAATTAAATCAAATTATTTTACTATTTTACCAAAGTGGATAGAAAATAAGGGTATAAAAGTTTATTTTTTACCATGGCTTTTCAATAATCATCCAACATTAAACTTTTATAAAAATTTAAGGAAAATCAATACTTTTATTCCCGAAGATTGGTTAAATTTAAAAGATTATTATAATATTTTTAAAAATTATATCAAAACATCAAAAACATTAAGTTACAAAGTTTTATACCCAGAAGTAAAACTAAATAATTTAATTTATTATGAGAGACTTTTACAACTTCAAGAGCAAAGCATTATTTTTCTTCGCTATATTCCAGCTTTTAAAAAATGGAGTAAAGATCTCAAATCAATATTAGTTTATGATCAATATCAAAATTTACCATCAGAACATACTATTAGATATATAGTGAACAAATCTATAATTAAATCTACAACTTTTGGTTATAGCAATTGTTTAACATCTAAAAAATTTATGAGTTATCATTACTTAAAAAGTGAGTGGGAAAGCAAAATAAAGCCAAATTATATAATATGTACAGGTAATATGGGTTTTAAAATTTTATCAGATCAAGGTATTCCATCAGAAAAATTAATATTAGCTGGAGACCTAAAAGAAATTTTTTCTGAAAGAAAAACATTAAATAAAAATCCATCAAAAAATTTATTAATCTTATTATCAATGGTTAGCGAGAGTGCTATTGAAACTTTAACCAAAGTTTATGCGAATAATTCATTAATAATTGATAATCTTAAATTGAAGGTGAAGGTTAAAATGCATCCTTTTTCAGAAACTCAAGATATTTTAAAAAAAATGAAATGGAAAAAGTTACCTGTTGGTTGGGATTGGGCAAAAAAAGAATTAAGCTCAGAGTTAGAAGATTCGTATTGTTGTATAGCAATGGATACAGCTAGTGTATATGATGCAATTTTTAAAGGAAATATTGTAATTTCTTTAATGAGCGAACATAAGTTAATGGAAAACTACCTAGATGTTTATTCAAATAAATATTCAATTGTGAACTCAGTTTCTGAAAAAGATTTACCTATAAGACTTAAAGATGTTTTTCTAGATAAAACGGATTTATTTAAAGAAGAATTTTCTCAAATTAGACGTGATTTAATAAATGGTATTAATAAAGTAGATTCAAAAAATTTTATGAATTTTATAAAAGATTATAATGTTCAATAGTTGAACTTTTTAATTTGACAAGTAAATTAATATAATATAATTACGAACTAACAATATTGACATGGTGGGGAACAATGTGAAAATCATTGACTGTTCCTGCAACGGTAAAAACAAAATTGTTTAAGTCCGAGCGCCACCCAATATAGTCCCCTGTCGAATGATGGCCAGGAAAAGCCTAGTTCTGCAATGCAAAATTAG
>MDSV01200219.1_pt1 | contig 38868 bp, 37 predicted proteins | sample 810851 | NCBI WGS metagenome assembly MDSV01 (sample SAMN05326640, study PRJNA326480) | marine metagenome | isolation source: seawater | place: Atlantic Ocean: North East | collected 2012 | reverse complement strand
GCCCGGGTGGTGGAATTGGTAGACACAAGGGACTTAAAATCCCTCGAAGGAAACTTCGTGCCGGTTCGAGTCCGGCCCCGGGCACCATTTAGTATTTTAAGTACTTCACAACATGAAACCAGTTAAAAAAAGAAAAAAAGAAATTATCTGGGTGCTTATTTATACAAAAGCTAAGCAGGAACTAAAAGCTAACGAAAATCTAAAAAAACAGGGATTTAAAACTTTTTTACCTTTGATGGCTGCTACTAATAAAAATAGTGAATCTAAATCTTTGGTGCCAGTTTTTCCTCGATATCTTTTTGCTCAAATTAATCTTCACTTAGATAACTGGACTTCTATTAAGTCTAGTTATGGAGTTAGTCAGATAGTTATGTTCTCGGAAAAATTTACTTCTATACCCTATACTGTTATTAAATTAATCCAAGATAAGCTCGATGAATCTGGCATATACAAAGAGGAAGTTGCCATAGTAGATTATCAAAAGGGCGATCCAGTCTCCATAAAAGAGGGACGGTTTGCAGGAATACATGCAATATTCTTGTCTAAAAAATCGAAAGATAGAGTAAGATTATTATTGAAATTATTAAATACAAGTGTTGTCGCTGAGATAACTACATCTGATTTAGGAAATAAAGAAGTTGTTAAGAATTTTAAATTTTAATATATATGCTACAGAAATTTTTAATGGAATTATTTAGAATAAAGGAAATGAAACGTGCAAAATAACTCTCAGAATGATAATCAATATGATGATGAAATAAACCTGCGAGAACTATTTAGTGTTCTGTGGGCTGGAAGGCTTCAAATTATAGCTATTACAGCTGTATTTGCATTTGCCTCTGTCATCTACGCGCTGTCAGTGCCTAACCAATATAAAGCAGTAACTGTACTTGCTCCGGCACAATCAGATAACTCTGACCTCAAGGGAACCTTGAGCCAGATGAGCGGTCTTGCTTCTTTGGCCGGGGTTAGTGTAGATACCAGAAGCAGTGAAGTGAAAACAGCTCAAGAAATTATGCAATCTTGGAGCTTTATCGAAGGTTTTATTGCTGAAAATAACATTGCCCTCGAAGTTTACGCTGCGGAAGAGTGGAGTAGAGGATCTAATGAATTACAATTTGATGATAGCCTATATGATACTGAGACTAAAACTTGGCTGATTAAAAATGATAATACAGGTGAGCTTGGTCCACCTACCAGCTGGACACTGTTTGAGTCTTTCTCTGAAATACTAGCGGTTTCAGCTGATAAAAAAACAGGCCTAGTGACAGTGTCTATTGAGTATTACTCTCCGCAGATTGCCAAGCAGTGGTTGGATATGTATGTGGCGGCCATTAACGCGCACATGCAGCAACGCCAAATGGCAAAGGTCACCAATAATATTAACTATCTGGAGGCTCAGATAAACAAGACATCTATCGCGCAAATGCGAGAGATTTTTTATAACATTATTGAAGAGCAGACAAAAAATAAGATGCTGGCCGAGGCCAGCCCAGATTATGTCTTTGTGACAGTAAGTCCAAGTATGGTGCCAGAAGTAAAATCACAACCTACACGGTACATAATCTGTATTTTAGGTACTCTCCTCGGCGGGATGTTGTCAGTATTGTTAGTATTAGTAATGCACTATGCCAAAAAGTCTGATTAAGTCTGCCTAACAGGTTAATGGAGTTGATGCTGGGCCTTATGGGCTGAGTTCAACCTTATAGTTATCAAGCTTGTTTTTGTACTTTAAAGTGCAGTTTCTTTTCTGGCGGTGCTCTTCTTCTATCTTTTTTCTATATGGTGATCAGTATAGTCCGGCGAAGGCTAAGTGGTGTGCTGGCGATGCAGTCGGACAACGAACATCTACATAACCGAGTGTATCGTTATTTTAAAACCCGGTTTAAGGGCCAATTTAGTCACTGGTTTTGTATTACTCAGCTATGCAAGAAACTTGATCCTTTTATAGGTCATTTATGGATTGGGTATTTTTACTTCAATGCTCGCTTTTCGGTCTAAATTTTTGTGAGCTTGGGTTAAGAGATAATAAACTTCAATAATAGTTAGATAGTTACTATTACAGTGACTTAAACTTGCAATGTTATTCACTTATGTTATCTTGTTCATCAAATGAACAGGCTTGGACTCATCCAGTTCGTTCATTTTATATTTTTAGGGATCTGCACCCACAGCTCTCTGCGGTAGCCTGCATGAACCAATAAATTACTTGTACCACCTTAGATGATGACTAATCAAGAACTCAAATATCGCGCCCTCAAAATACTTGAGCAGCAACCCGACCTAACCCAACGTCAGCTGGCTGAGAAATTGGAAGTTAGTTTAGGTAAAACCCACTATTTGGTTAAGTCTCTTATTGATGTGGGTTGGATAAAGTTGGATAATTTTCAGCGCGCAGACAATAAATGGGTTTATGCGTATTTATTAACCCCTAAGGGCATTGTTGAGAAGGCTGGCATTACCAAGCAATTTTTGGTGAGAAAGAAGCAGGAATACATTAAGCTTCAAGAAGAAATTGTCCAGTTACAAGAAGAAGTGCGGCAACAGCAAGATCTGAATAATGACTAATATTTTAAGATTGAATCACTCAAGACCATAGGATCTTGCCCATATAGCTGCCTAATCTTTATTGGAATAAAACTTAATATGCTTAATCCAACCATAACCCAACTTTTACGCCAGCTTTGGCAGCATATTAACCCGCGACGTCGATTACAATTTGGGCTGTTATTTGTAGTAATGATTCTGGCATCTCTCGCCGAGGTGATTAGTATAGGTGCGGTGTTGCCTTTCTTAGGGGCATTAACCGCACCAGATCGCGTGTTTCTTCATCCATTGGCGCAACCATTTATCCAGGCACTCAGCCTGACAGAGCCTGAGCAGCTAATATTACCATTCACTATCGCTTTTTGCGTCGGTGCATTGTTCTCTGGCATGATGCGCTTCATTTTACTCTGGGGACAAACTCGACTTAGCCACGCAATTGGTGCTGATTTTACCACCAGTATTTATCGTCGTACGCTCTATCAACCTTATGTCGTGCATGTGGCGCGCAATAGTAGTGAAGTGATTGCTGGTATTTCGATCAAAGCAAATGGTGTGGTGTTACAAACGCTTTTACCAGTGCTCAACTTATGCGGCTCTATTTTCATGCTTTTATTCATCTTATTTGCTTTATTTACTATTGACCCGATGATTGCGATTACCGTTTTCGCGGGGTTTGGGGGCATATATTTGGTGGTTATTTTTGCTACTAAAAGAGCTTTGGCGCGCGATAGTAAACGTGTTGACCATGAATCAAATCAAGTAATTAAAGCCTTGCAAGAAGGCTTGGGCGGTATTCGTGATGTATTGATTGATGGTACTCAATCTACCTATAGTAATATATTTCGCAATTCAGAATTACCCTTGAAGCGTGCACATGGCAATATTATCATTCTCAGTGGTTTCCCCCGTTATGGCATAGAATCCTTGGGTATGGTTCTGATTGCTAGCCTTGCTTATGCATTATCTTCCAGTCCATCAGGTATTACCGACTCAATACCTGTGCTAGGTGCATTGGCTTTGGGAGCGACACGATTACTACCTGTTCTACAACAAGCTTATGCTAGTTTGTCAAACTTGCGTGGTAGCCAATCTATTTTGAAGGAGACGCTAAACCTTCTTAACCAGATATTACCCGCTCATGTTGACGAGTCATTGCCTTCACCAATACCCTTTAAACACAACATTACCTTAACTAACCTGGCTTTTAGATACTCAGAAAACACACCTTGGGTATTGCAACCTAGCCTTAATCTCAGTATCCAAAAAGGTAGTCGTATTGGTTTTATTGGCGACACCGGCTGTGGTAAAAGCACGTTATTAGACATTATTATGGGGCTGTTGCAGCCCACTAATGGCTCTTTGGCAATTGATGATGTAAACATTAACGAACTAAACCAACGTGGTTGGCAAGCGCATATTGCTCATGTACCGCAATCCATTTTTTTAGCAGATACAAGTATTGCAGAGAATATTTCTTTTGGTTTACCGGCAGAACAAATAGACCATGATCGCGTGCGTCAAGCCGCCCAAAAGGCACAGATTTCCGATACTATTGAATCGTGGAGCGAACAATACAATACTGTAGTTGGTGAGCGAGGTGTTCAACTATCTGGTGGGCAACGCCAGCGAATAGGCATCGCCCGAGCGCTATATAAAGAAGCTGATGTAATTGTGTTTGATGAAGCTACTAGCGCACTGGATAATGATACCGAACGTGCGGTGATGGAAGCCATTGAAAATCTAGATGATGAGCTCACTGTGATTATTGTAGCGCATCGTTTGACTACACTTAAAAATTGTACTCAGATTGTCGAGTTGGAAGATGGGAAAATTGGGCGAAGTGGTAGTTATAAATATATGATCGAGCGATAAATAAAATTAATATGAATACTCAAAAAAGTAAATTAACAATCTTAATCACCGGCGCCGATGGCTTCATCGGCTCCCACCTTACTGAAGAATTAGTGCGTCAAGGCCATAAAGTGAGAGCTTTTGTACTTTACAACTCCTTCAACTCTTGGGGTTGGTTGGACCAATGTGCGGACGATGTTAAGGGAAAGTTTGAAGTATTTGCGGGTGATATTCGTGATCCGCATGGGGTTAAAGAGGCCATGAAGGGCTGTGATGTTGTGTTGCATTTGGCTGCTCTTATTGCTATTCCTTATTCTTATCATTCGCCTGATACTTATGTGGATACCAACATCAAAGGCACGCTTAATGTTTTGCAGGCGGCGCGTGAGCTGAATGTTAGTAAGGTGGTTCATACCTCTACCAGTGAGGTTTATGGCACAGCACAGTTTGTTCCCATTACTGAGCAGCATCCGTTACAAGGTCAATCACCATACTCTGCCACGAAGATTGCGGCAGATCAGTTGGCCTTTTCATTTTATGCGTCGTTTGGTTTGCCAGTAGTCATTGCTAGGCCATTTAACACCTATGGCCCGCGACAGTCTGCTCGTGCTGTTATACCTACTATCATTACGCAAATTGCGAATGGCGAACGTCAAATTAAGTTGGGTGCGATTTCCCCTACGCGTGATTTTAATTACGTACAAGATACAGTGGCAGGATTTATAGCCTCGATGAATTCCGAGCAAGGTTTGGGAGAGGTCGTTAATTTCGGTAGCAATTTTGAGATTTCTATAGGTGATACCGCACAATTGATTGCAGAAGTGATGGATACTGAAATTGAAATTATTACAGATGAAACTCGTCTACGGCCTGAAAAGTCAGAGGTTGAGCGACTTTGGGCCGATACTACAAAGGCAAAATCTCTCTTTAGTTGGAGTCCTCAGTATGGCAATCGTGAAGGCTTTAAAAACGGATTAGAAGAAACAGCTGAATGGTTTACCAAATCTGAAAACTTAGTAAATTATAAATCTAGTATTTATAACATATAGCCCTTTCGATTTACTAAAATGGTTGCATAAATTTTCAAATAATAAAAAAAGTGAGTACATTATGTTGAATGACCATAGTTTTTTAACTAAACCGGTTTTTGGTTTAGATGCTACTGCTAAGTCTGAATTCTTAACAGACCGTCTTAGATTTCTTTCTTTACAGCATTATAAAACCTGTGACAGCTATAAAAAATTACTTGATGCAATGAATTTCAATGTTGAGAGAATTTCTGACTACTGTAACATTCCTTTTTTACCCGTGACACTTTTTAAGCAATACGATTTAATGAGTGTGGAGAAAAGTGAAATCATAAAGACAATGACTTCATCAGGTACTTCCGGCCAACAAGTTTCAAAGATATATCTAGACAGAAGCACCGCAATATTACAAACAAAGGTTTTAGCAAAAATAGTTGAATCTTATGTTGGTAACTCCCGGCTTCCAATGATAATTGTAGATAGTTCATCTGTTCTAAAGGATCGTTCTATGTTTTCTGCTCGAGGGGCCGGCATACTGGGGTTTTCACTTTTTGGGCGTGATAAAGTTTTTGCCTTAAATGAGAATATGGAACTCAATTTAGAAGCGCTTGAATTATTTTTAGATAAACATAAAGGTAAAGAAATATTAGTATTTGGTTTTACCTTTATGATTTGGCAGCATTTTTATACATTATTGAAAGAAAGTGACCTTTACTTAGATCTATCTAAAGGGACGCTAATTCATGGTGGCGGTTGGAAAAAACTAGAGGATGAATCGGTCTCACAAAAAGATTTTAAAGAAAAAGTTCAGAGTGTATGCGGTATAGAAAAAATCTTTGATTACTATGGAATGGTAGAGCAAACCGGCTCTGTTTACATGGAGTGTGAATACGGACATTTACATGCTAGCAGTTTTAGTGATGTCGTCATTCGTAGAGCCTTTGATTTCTCTGTTGCAGATATTGGTGAGGAGGGAATTATACAAGTCTTGTCAGTAATTCCCGAGTCATATCCTGGCCATTCTTTATTAACTGAAGATAAAGGTGTTTTGCTGGGACAGGATTGTTGCCCATGTGGTCGCAAGGGCAAATTCTTTAAAGTAACGGGCCGTTTACAAAAAGCCGAGATTAGGGGTTGTAGTGATACATACGCATCCAAATTTTAAATTTCAGCTTTTGGCAGGTAATGATAAATTTACCGAAATGCGCTCTCTCAAGCCTTTAGCTCCTTTTGAAGATACTGTAATCACGTTTTTGGATGAGCTTTCTGGATTATTGATTAAGCATCCACAAGGACGAGATTTCCCCGAAATAATAAGCTTTGGTTTTTATGTCCGTAAATCGAATATTGCGAGGCTAAAAAGATCCTATCTGGACTTGAAATCTAATGTTGGTCGCGGTGTTAGTTTTCATATTGCCCCTTCAAATGTTCCTATTAATTTTGCTTATAGTTTGTTAGTGGGTCTTTTGTCTGGTAATGCTTGTGTAGTTCGAGTTTCGTCTGAGAGTTTTCCTCAAACTGATATTGTCAGCAATGCTTTGTGCAAACTTCTGGATAGGTTGGAGTTCAAAGAGTTGAAGAGGTATATTTCAATAGTAAGATATGAGCATGACTATGAAATCAATAACTTTTTTTCTAATTTATGTGACGTAAGAGTTGTTTGGGGGGGCGATAATACAATTGCAGAAATACGGAAATCACCACTTCCTCCTCGCTCCTTTGATATAACATTTGCTGATAGATATTCATTTTGCATAATTAAAGCTGCAGAGTATTTAACCATTCAAGACAAGAAAAAAATTGCATTTGATTTCTATAACGACACGTATTTATTTGATCAAAATGCATGTTCAGCGCCGCGTCTTATTTATTGGGTCGGAGATTCTAAAGATATTCTGAAAGCAAAAGAAATTTTTTGGAAATCATTACATGAAGCGCTACTGGAAAAAAAATATGATATACAGTTGATGACTGCAGTAAATAAATATTCTGCATCGTGTAATGCCGCTCTGGATTATGATGGTGTATCCTTGCCAATCGCTTCTGATAATCTTATTAATCGAATTGAATTGAAGAGCCTTTATTCTGATGTGACCGAACGGACATGTGCTGGAGGCAGTTACTTTGAATATTCTAATCAAGCACCTGATAAGCTGTTAAATTTTGTTTCAAGAAAGTTCCAGACGCTAACATATATTGGTTTCAAAAGGGATGAACTAGTTAGTTTTTTTGCCGGCAAAGGAATAGTAGGGCTAGATCGTATTGTGCCTTGTGGTAGGGCGTCAGAGTTTGCCTTGATTTGGGACGGATATGATTTGATCCGCCATATGTCAAGAGTAGTTTCAATTGAGTAGTCTAAATTTAAAAATCAAATCATCGTAATTATGGAAGTTGCTTATGAAATATATGAGAAATATAATAGAACAGCTTCAATTGAGTAGTCTAAATTTAAAAATCAAATTATCGTAATTAAGGAAATTGCTTATGACAAATATAGAGAAATATAATAAAGCTTTTATGGAGAGTTTTAATATAGAGGAAGATAAGCTTAAAGACCTGAAATATCAGGATATAATTGATTGGGATAGCGTAGGTCATATGCAGTTAATGGCTGAGCTCGAAGATGAATTTGAAGTGGAGCTTGATATTGATGACATAGTTGATTTTTCAAGCTACGAGGAAGGTAAAAATATACTTTTAAAGTATGAAGTTAATTTGGATTTATAAGGTAGGAATTTATGAGTAATTCAGAACTATTATCTTTCGATATTAAAGGTATACAAGAATGCCAGCAAAACCGCTATCCTCAACTGTTTGTTGATACTATTTTTGATGTGGATCCCGGTAAAAGCGCGAGAGGGCTTAAGAATTTTACTTATAATGAGTGGTTTTTTCCAGCTCACTTTGAAGGTGATCCGAATGTTCCTGGGCACATCCAGATCGAATGCCTTGTTCAAACATTTATTATGACATTTCTATGTATGGAACCCTATAAAGGGATGAAAACTAACTTTGTCAGTATTAATAATGCTTATTTCAAGAGAAAAGTCATTCCTGGTGAGCGATTAGAAATAAAGGCAACATTAGATTCATTTAAACGTGGTATAGCTAAAGGATCTGCAGAAAGCTTTGTAGGTGATGAAATAGCTTGTAGTGCAGACTTTTTAATTACTTTGCCAGATGTGCTTGAGAATTTTAAGCCGAGTAAGAAATGACTCTTGCATCAGTAATGATATTTTTTTTCTTAAGATATAGAGTTTCTTAAACATGGTTAGAGTAGCGGACTACATTTTTAATAGATTATACGAGGCAGGTGTCGGCCATATATTTATGGTAACTGGGCGTGGAGCGTTGTTTTTAGCAGATGGGGTGGCCAAGCATAAAGAGATCGTGGGGGTTGCTGTGCATCATGAGCAAGCAGCTGCATATGCTGCCGTTGCCTATTCTCAAAATAATGACCAACTTGGTGCATGTCTAGTATCCACAGGTTGTGCAGGAACAAATGCAGTTACAGGTGTTCTAAATGCTTGGCAAGATGGAGTGCCGTGTGTATTTGTTTCAGGCCAGAATACATTAGCTGAAACTACAAGACACACTGGAATTCCGCTTAGAACTTTTGGGCAGCAAGAAGCTGATATTATCCCGATTGTTGAGCCCATTACAAAGTACGCAGTAATGATCGATGATCCTAGTAAAGTTGTTTACGAGTTAAATAAGGCAATATATTTATCGCAACATGGGCGAAAAGGCCCGGTCTGGATAGATGTTCCTCTCGATATACAGAATATGAGAATAGAGCCTGAAGAGCTTGAGCAATATTTGCCAGAGCCTCTTTCTAGTTCCAGTTCAATTCAAGAAGATTTGATATATGTCAGCAATGCTTTGAATAATGCTAAGCGACCAATTATTCTTGTTGGTCATGGTGTTCGGTCCGCCAATGCCGTTGATGATTTGCATGGATTCATTAATAGCTGCTCTTTGCCGGTTGTATATTCACCATCTGCACCTGATACTTATGGCACAAGCAATGATTTAAGTGTCGGGTCGGTAGGTATTATGGGCTGTTCTCGTGCGGGCAATTTCGCAATCCAAAATGCCGATTTAATATTGGTATTAGGGAATCGATTGTCACCAATGACAACAGGGTCAGACTATTGTAAGTTTGGGAGATCTGCAGAAATTGTTGTGGTTGATGTTGATCCCTCAGAGCACTCGAAAGAGACTGTTTCCATTGATAAGTTTATAAACGCTGATGTAGGTGATTTTTTGAAAGGCTTGCAAAAATGCCAGATTAATCCAGCACCTAAAACATGGCAAGAAAAATGTATTAATTGGAAAACAATATTCCCAATATGCGAAGACCGATTCAAGGATGGAGATTTGGTTGATCTTTACTATCTTTCTGAAGTGTTATCAGAAACTCTCCATGATAATTCAGTTGTGGTAACTGATTCTGGTTTAGTGGAACTTATTCTTCCTCCAAATATTAGATTTAAAAGAGGGATGAGGTCTATTCATCCGGCCTCGCAAGGGTGCATGGGATATGCACTTCCTGCTGCTGTTGGTGCATATTTTTCTTCTAACCAGCCTGTGGTTGTTGTGACAGGGGATGGTTCAATCATGATGAATCTCCAAGAGCTAGAAACTATCCGTTACCATAAATTACCTATCAAGGTGATTGTCATAAACAATAATGCTTATGCAGTCATTAGAAAGAGACAAGTGGATATGTTTAGAAGGCGAACCATTGGTACTGATCCTTCCAACGGTGTCAGCTGCCCTGATTTCAAGAAGGTTGCAGATTCTTTTGACTTGCCTCACGTGCTTATTCCGTCGTCAACTGATCTGCGGGTTAAGCTCGAAGAGGTACTCGCAATGGATGGCCCTGTAATTTGTGAAGTAATGTCTCCAGAAGATCAGGACTATATAACCATATCTCATGCACGAACTTTAGAAAATGGTTTTGTTCGTAGACCAATAGAAGACCAGGCGCCATTTATCGACCGAGAGATTTTTCTTTCAGAGATGGTTATTGAGCCAATAGATCAATAAAAAAAATATTAGGAGATTTTCTATGGCTTCAATGGAGCTAAATGATTCGGTAATACTTAGTGATTATGGCAAACCCTATATTGTTGCGGAGCTTAATACTAGTCATTTTGGGAAGTTAGAAACTGCAAAATTGATGATTGATAAGGTCAAGGAGGCGGGTTGTGATTGCGTTAAATTTCAGTCATGGACTGCAGATACCTTATATTCTCAAAATTACTATGATGAGAACCCAATAGCCAAAAGATTTATTAAAAAATTTTCGCTATCACCGCTTGAATTAGAGGAGGTTTTGCATTATTGCAGAAGAAGTAATATAGGGTTTTCTTCAACCCCATATTCGCGTGACGAAGTAGACTTTTTACTAAAGAAATGTGATGTACCTTACATAAAAGTAGCTTCTATGGATTTAAATAATCTACAGTATTTGAAATATATAGCTGAATCTGGTTCGGCAATAGTTCTATCTACTGGAATGGGAGATATGGATGAAATTTATCGAGCAGTAAATACTATTGCCAAGGCAGGTAATAAAAATATTTGCATTTTGCACTGTGTCTCAATATATCCAACGGAAACATCAAAAATAAGATTGAATAATATTCTCGGATTAAGAAAGGAGTTCCCTGATTACCCTATTGGTTTCTCAGATCATTCTTTAGGAATTGAAATGCCAATTGCAGCATCTGCGCTAGGAGCATGTATGCTTGAAAAGCATTTCACTTTAGATAAAGAGAAAATTGGGATGGATAATCAGATGGCGATAAATTCTGAAGAACTCACTTCGCTTGTTAGTAACGTTCATAATGTGCATCAGGCATTAGGAGGATATGAACGAATTATTTATCCTGAAGAATTGAACCAAAGGCAAAATATGAGACGAAGCATTGTTTTTTCAAGACCTTTAAATAAAGGTACTAAGCTAACGCTAGAAGATCTAGATGTAAAAAGACCAGGTACAGGATATCTTCCGGAAAGGATAACAGATCTTGTAGGAGCTATATTAACTCGCGATGTTGAAGAAAATACGCTAGTCAAAAGTTCAGATGTATTGATGAAAGAATAAAGTATAGGGCTTCGAACATGTGGGACTTTCAGAAATACGCTAATAATATTGCTGTGATCCAGGAATCAGGTAGCGTTGTTACTTATGGAGATTTGCTAGAGACTTCTCTCGATCTTACAGAGACCATACCAAAGAGATCTTTGGTTTTATGTTTGTGTAAAAATAGTCTTGGCTCCCTTCTCGGCTACTCTGCTTTTTTAAATGCCCAGATAGTCCCTCTAATGCTTGATGAGAGTGTTGACCAAGAGGCGTTGGATAACCTTATTGCAGTATATAATCCTGAATATTTATGGGTGCCGTCTGAAATATCAAGAAAATTCGATAACTGTGTATCAATTCAATCGAGTTTTGGATTTACCCTACTTAAAAATAAATTTGGCTGTAAACACGTTCTACATGAAGACCTTGCTCTTTTATTATCTACTTCAGGGTCCACTGGCAGTCGTAAATTAGTAAGACAGGGTTATCAAAATCTGAAAAGTAATACCGAATCCATAGTCGAATATTTGGAAATTGGCCATAAAGATCGTTCGATTACCACTTTGCCGATGAGTTACACATATGGCTTGTCGATTATAAATAGTCATATGTCTGCTGGGGCTTCAATGATTTTTACTAATAAAACGTTAGTGCAAAAAGAGTTTTGGCAACAATTAAAAACTTATAACGCAACTTCATTTGGTGGAGTTCCCTTTACTTATGAAATGCTTAATAGATTGAAATTCTTCAAAATGGATCTTCCTTCAATAAAAGTTATGACACAAGCCGGAGGACGATTGACGACTGAATTACAAAAAAAGTTTGCGTTATATGCTGAAGAAACGGGCAAACGTTTTTATGTTATGTATGGTCAAACAGAAGCTACTGCGCGTATGTCATATTTGCCTTATAAAAAATCGCTTGAGAAGTGTGGCAGTATCGGCATCGCTATACCAAATGGTAAATTTTTTCTTATTAACGAGGAAAACAAAAAAATAACAGATTGCAATACGGTTGGTGAGCTTGGTTATGCTGGTAAAAATGTAAGCTTAGGCTATGCTGAAGAAGCCAAGGATCTTGCAAAAGGAGATGAAAATAACGGAGTTTTATTAACGGGTGATATGGCCAAGGTTGATGAAGACGGGTTTTATTGGCTAGTTGGTAGAAAAAAAAGGTTCTTGAAAATTTTTGGTAACAGAATAAATCTTGATGAAACAGAGGATATTGTGAAGACTAGGTTTTGTGATGTAGACCTCGCCTGCAGTGGTGTTGATGATAAGATTCATGTTTATGTCACGGATAATAAAATAGTTGATGATATACGTCAGTATCTTAGTGACAAGATGGGTCTTAATCACATAGCTATTACTGTTAAATATATTAAAGAAATTCCGAAAAATGAGTCCGGAAAGACTGCCTATAAAGATTTGGATAATTCGTTATGAATGATGTTAGTTTTGAATTTGCTGAATTAAGAGATTTGGAAGATATTATGTCTTTTATATCTCAGCATTGGGGTGTTAATCATATTTACTCCGTTTCCAAAGAATTGATGATGAAAGAGTTTCTATGGTTGGGTCAGCCGGATAAGTTAACTATTGGGTTAGCAAAAGATGTGAATAGTGAAATTCTCGGAGTTTTTTGTTTTAAATTTTATAATTATTCTGCGCTACCAGACTTAGCCGGTGCACTTTGGAAAGTCACATCAGAAGCCGAAAAAAAATATCAAATGATTGGAGTACGCCTTCGACAATTTGTTATTAAAAACGTTAAACACAGGTTTTTTTCTGCAGCTGGGGCAGGAGAGCAAACTAAGAATACCTATAAAATGCTTCGACTGCAATGGAACCAAATGAATCAGTATTACATCATTAATCCATTAATACATGAGTATAAGCTGACTGAACATTTGCACCTTAAACCTCACAAAGCTGAAATTTCTGGGCTGCCAGATATTGAAATGAAGCTTGTTGACAATACTGATGATCTATTAAACTTCGATTTTGATAGAATTTCAAATACATTGCCATTTAAAGATAAGCGTTATATAGAAAATAGATTTTTTGATTATCCTTTTTATAGTTATGATATATTTTTGGTTTATAAATCAAACGAAAAACTAGCTCAAAATATTGTTATATGCCGCAAGGCGATGGCAAAAGATGAGAAGGGTCAGGATATTGCAAGCGCTTATAGAATTGTTGATTTTTATGGACCAGAGGACCTGTTGCCTTCAATTATTATTTCATTATTTGAAAGGGTAAAGGTTCAGGGTGATGAGTTCCTCGATTTTGTATGTCATGGTTTTGATCAAGAACTTTTGAAACAGGCAGGAATGAATTCGCTGAATTTTGATAGCACAGAGGTTATAGTCCCAAATCTTTTTGAGCCTCTAGTGAAAGAAAATATATCTGTGAATTGTATTGCTGATGGAGCGAGTGTCAACTATAGGCATTGTAGAGCTGATGGGGATGGAGATAGACCTAGCTTCTTTTAGATACGAAGGTAAATAATCTATGAATGTGTCAATTGTGATGTATCACTATGTGCGTGATATTAAAAGATCGAAGTACCCTGGAATTAAAGGTTTAGAATTTGAGGGTTTTAAGCGCCAACTGGATTACCTAGAAAAAAATTATAATATTATTTCTGCTCAGGATCTGATTGATTTTTCTGTAAGTGGAAAAATTCTACCTTCAAAAGCTTGTTACTTAACTTTTGATGATGGATATAAAGATCATATAGATTTTGTTCTACCAGAGTTACTAGAAAGAAATTTGCAAGGTTCCTTTTTTATTCCTGTCAAACCGGTCGTGGAAAGAGAGATGCTAGATGTTAATAGCATTCATTTTATTTTGGCAAATTGTTCTGATTATTCGGCATTGGTTTCTGATTTAAATAGTTTGTGTAATCCTTATATTGGTGGAGATGCTCTTAAAAAGTATTGGAATATGTACGCATCGGTGGCCGATGAACGGTTCGATATTAAAGAAGTTGTTTATATTAAACGTATGCTTCAACATGCATTGCCAGAAGAAATTCGTAATAGCATCACGCGAACTCTATTTGAGCAGTATGTAGGAGAAACACCATGCTCTTTTGCAGACGGACTTTACTTATCTATTGATGATGTAAAGAAATTAGTAAATGCTGGCATGTATGTAGGAAGTCATGGTTACAAGCATACATGGTTGAGCAAAGGCAGTATTGAAGAACAGGCAAGTGAGATTGAGTTGTCGTTAGAATTTCTTAAATCTGTAGGCGCTACAACTGATAACTGGATAATGTGCTATCCATACGGCGACTATAATGAAGACACTTTATCTATATTACGTTCGAAAAGATGTGTGTTCGGCCTGACGACAAAAGTTGGTGTTGCAGATTTGAATACTTCAAGACCATTTGAATTGTCTCGTTTTGATACTAATGACTTCCCCCAATAAGTGTTCAGATAAGTTTCTATTATTGGCAAGGGAAGTTTTGTATACATGCGTTTGTCGATGCTGGTTTTGATTTATCTAGTGATTGAAATGTGTTCACCACTTGACACTATTGATAGGTCGACCATATTCTGGCCGGTCTTATATTCTTTTAAAGTTATTGATTGATGTAAGAATTATGAATAAGCAAGTATTACTGGCAGATCAAATCGTTAGCGCCATTCATTCGGTCGTTGGTGCCGGGCCTGTTAATCTGCATGAACCGTCTTTTACTGGCAACGAATGGCTTTATGTAAAAGAGTGCTTAGATTCCACTTTTGTTTCATCTGTTGGCAAATTTTCTGATCGCTTTGAGGATGATTTAGTAGCTTACACTGGAGCAAAACATGCTGTCGCGGTTGTTAATGGCACAGCAGCACTTCACATAGCTTTAATGCTTGCGGGGGTTAAGCCTAATGATGAAGTCCTTGTGCCTGCGCTTACTTTTATTGCCACCGCCAATGCTATCAGCTATTGTTCTGCCATACCTCATTTTGTAGACAGTGAAGAAGCCACGCTAGGCATGGCAACCGACAAGTTGCGTGATTATCTGCAGTCGCATACACACCAAAAAAGCGGACAGTGCGTTAATATCTCTACTGGTAAAGTTATCCGTGCGATGGTGCCTATGCATACCTATGGTCATCCAGTGGATATTAATGGCTTACTTGCAGTGGCACACGATTTTAATATAGCAATAGTAGAAGATGCTGCTGAGTCACTCGGTAGCACCTATCATGGTCAGCATACTGGTACATTTGGTTTAATGGGTACGCTTAGTTTTAATGGCAATAAAACTATTACCACTGGTGGGGGTGGCGCTATCATAACAAATGACGTCTCCATTGCTCGCCGTGCCAAGCATATAACCACTACCGCTAAATTGCCGCATGCTTGGGAATTTATTCATGATGAAATCGGCTATAACTACCGTTTGCCCAACCTAAATGCAGCTCTAGGGTGCGCTCAGTTAGAGCAATTACCCGAAAAATTAATTGCTAAAAGATCGTTATTTGACCTTTACAAAGTCGCCTTTGAGCTTCTAGAAGGCTTCAAGTTGCTAGTTGAACCTGCACAATGCCATAGCAATTACTGGCTACAAACAATTATATTGAATGCTGATCAAGCACATCATCGTGATGATATATTAAAAGCGACCAATGAATCTGGACTTATGACACGCCCAGTTTGGCGATTGATGCATCAGCTCAAACCATTTGCCAAATGCCCTCGTATGGATTTAACTATGGCTGAGCAACTGGCACAGAGATTGATTAATATTCCCAGTAGTCCAAATTTACTGAAAATAGTTGAATGAGAAAAATTAAATGAGTAAGCCTAGTTTAATTCTAATTGGTGCTGGCGGCCATGCGCGTTCATGTATTGAAGTCATCGAACATCTAGAGACATTTGATATTGTTGGCTTAATAGGTAATGGGAAAGAGTTACATAATGAATGTATGGGATACCCTATAATAGCTACCGATAGTGAATTAAGCCAGTTAGCAAAGCAATATCAATATTCGATTGTTACTGTTGGGCAGATTGAGTCAGCTCTTGTTCGACAGCGCCTTTATGACCAGGCTTTAGCAATAGGTTTTAAGTTACCAACTATTATTTCTCCAACTGCACATGTATCTCCACATGCTGAAGTGGGGGATGGTACTATCGTAATGCATGGTTCTTGCGTCAATGCGGGCGCCAAGGTGGGTAATAACTGCATTATCAATACTAACGCGCTAGTTGAACATGATGCAATCGTGGGGGACCACTGCCACATATCAACAGGTGCCATAGTGAATGGTGCGGCAAATATAGGGCAAGGTAGCTTTGTTGGCAGTGGGAGTATTATTAAACAGGGCATTACGTTGGGAAATAATTGCGTGGTCGGTATGGGTATTGCTATTAGGCATAACCATGAAGAAAACTCACGAATATTAACAAGCAATAAATTATGAAAAGTCCTATTCTTATTATCGCAGAGGCCGGCGTAAACCATAACGGTGACCTTGATTTAGCTAAGCAATTGATAGACGTAGCGGCTGATGCGGGGGCTGATTTGGTTAAGTTTCAAACTTTTAATGCCGACCGCTTAGTCACTCGAGAAGCTAAAAAATCAGATTACCAAAGTTCCGCCACAGGAAGCGCAGAAACTCAACACCAAATGTTAAGCCGTTTAGAGCTCAGCGCAAACATGCACCGCGAACTTATTGCCTATTGTGCTACACGTAACATTGGTTTTTTTTCTACGGGGTTTGATATCGAAAGTGTTGATTTTTTAATCAGTCTAGGCATCAATCACTTTAAAATACCCTCTGGTGAGATAACTAATCTGCCTTACTTACGCCATATTGGACAATTTAGTAAGCCTGTCATCATTTCTACCGGGATGGCAACGATGGGAGATATAGAAGCGGCTATTGATGTTTTAGTACAAGCTGGCACAACACGATCACTTATTACGGTATTGCATTGCACTACAGAGTACCCTACACCTATGTCAGAGGTGAATCTGCATGCCATTCAAAGTATCCGAGCTGCTTTTGGCGTTACGGTGGGTTATTCTGATCATACTGCCGGCATAGAAGTTGCCATTGCCGCAGCAGCATTAGGTGCGACAGTCATTGAAAAGCATTTTACATTAGATAAAAGTTTGCCAGGCCCAGATCACAAAGCAAGCCTAGAACCTGATGAACTTAAAACCATGGTGTCGGCTATTCGCAATATAGAAATGGCTCTGGGAGACGGTATAAAACGCCTTACGCCGAGTGAGGCACATAACAAACCTGTAGCACGCAAATCGCTGGTGGCAAGCAAAGCCATTAAAGCTGGCGAAGTGTTCAGCACTGAGAACATCACCGTCAAACGCCCTGGCACAGGCATATCGCCTATGAATTGGGATGCTGTAATAGGCGGTAAAGCAGTGCGAGATTTTGCGATAGATGAGTTGATTGAGCTATGAATCAAAAAATTTGTGTTATTACAGGCACCCGTGCTGACTATGGTTTATTGCGCTGGGTAATGCAGGGCATTAATGAAGATTCAGATTTAAACCTGCAAATTATCGCTACTGGTATGCACCTATCGACTGAGTTTGGTCTCACCTATAAGGCGATAGAAGCGGATGGTTTTGAGATTACCAGTAAGGTTAAAATGCTCACAAGTTCTGATACGTCAGTAGGTATTGCTAAATCAATAGGCCTGGGCATGATTGGTTTTGCTGATGCATTAAACGAATTAAACCCTGATTTAATAGTTGTGCTGGGTGATAGATTTGAGATTTTTGCAGCAGCAGCGACTGCTTTGGTAGCGCGTATACCAGTAGCGCACCTCCACGGCGGTGAGACCACCGAAGGCGCTTTTGATGAAGCTTTTCGACATTCCATTACTAAAATGTCGCATTTGCATTTTGTCGCGGCAGATGAATATAAGCAACGCGTGATTCAACTAGGTGAGCAACCAGAACATGTTTTCTTAGTCGGCGGATTGGGTATTGATAATATTAAGCGTCTAAAGTTGCTTGGCCGCAATGCACTTGAAGCTGATTTGGGCTTTAAGTTTGGTAAAAAAAATCTGCTCATCACTTTTCACCCAGTTACTCTGGAAAATTCCAGTGCAGTAAACCAAATGGAAGCACTTTTATCTGTATTGACTCAATTGGAAGAGACACAACTGATTTTTACCATGCCCAATGCCGATACAGAGGGCAGAACGCTGATTAAAATAGTGAAGCAATTTGCATCGCAACATGCTAATGCTCATGCTTTTACCTCACTTGGGCAATTGCGCTATTTGTCCTGTATAGCACAAGTAGATGGTGTGGTTGGAAACTCGTCAAGTGGATTAACCGAAGTGCCTAGCTTTAAAAAAGGCACAATTAACATTGGAGATCGTCAGCGTGGACGCCTACAAGCTACCAGTATTATTAATTGCAAGCCTACTGAGAAAAGTATAGCCAATGCAATTAATACTTTGTATTCGCCCGCTTTTCAAGTAGATTTAAGCCAAGTGCGCAATCCTTACGGTGAGGGTGGTGCAAGTGAAAAAGTAGTTAATACACTCAAAAGCATTAATATTAAAAACATCGTTAAGAAGTCTTTTCATGATTTACCTAACTCTGTTTTGGGAGAGAAATAAGTGATTTTTTCTGAGGAAATATGGCGCCAAGCTACCCTCCTTGAAAGCTCAACTATTGGGCAGGCAATTAGTAACCTTGATCAAGTCGCAATTAAAATCGTGCTGGTAGTTGATAAATCTAATAAGCTGATAGGTACTCTTTCAGATGGCGATATACGCCGTGGTTTGCTTAAGGGTCTGGATCTAGATAGTGACATTGTTAGTATTGTTCATCGCAATCCCTTGGTGGTGCCGCCAGAAATGACACGTGACAACGTGAAGCAGTTGATGGTGGCAAATAAAATTCAGCAGATTCCCGTAGTGGATGAGCAGGAGCAATTAGTTGGTTTATATCTGTGGGAAGAAATTACCACACCACTTTCACGCACTAATTTAATGGTTATTATGGCAGGGGGTAAGGGCACGCGCTTACTACCACATACAGAAAACACTCCGAAGCCAATGGTATTGGTCGCTGGCAAGCCTATGTTAGAACACATTATAGAGCGAGGTAAACTAGAAGGCTTTAATCATTTTGTGTTAGCTATTCATCACATGGGCAATATTATTGAGGATTACTTTGGTAATGGTGAAAGGCTTGGTGTAAAGATTGACTATTTACGAGAACAATCACCACTAGGTACTGCTGGCGCATTGGGCTTACTAAACCCTAGGCCAGATGAACCGTTTGTAGTGACTAATGGAGATGTGATTACTGATGTACGCTATGGTGAATTATTGGATTTCCATAATCGTTACAAAGCAAGCGCAACTATGGCGGTACGTACCCATGAATGGCAACATCCTTTCGGCGTTGTGCAAATGCAAGGTGTTGAGATAGTCGGCTTTGAAGAAAAACCCGTTGCACGAAGCCATATTAATGCTGGAGTTTATGTGCTTTCGCCACATGCTTTAAATGAACTAATAGCTGAGACACCGTGCAATATGCCCATGCTGTTTGAACGACTCCAGGCAAACTCTAAACGTACCGTTGCATACCCTATGCATGAACCTTGGCTAGATGTCGGTCGGCCAATAGATTTGCAAACTGCCAATATTGATTTTGAGACTGATAATAAAGAGGGAGAGGGAAAGTGATTAATAGAAAGAGTATATTGGCTATTATTCCAGCACGTGCAGGCAGCAAAGGCTTGCCAGGAAAAAATATTCGGCCTATGTGCGGCAAGCCATTGATTGGCTGGAGTATTTTACAAGGGCTAGAGTCACAATATATTGATGAAGTATTAGTGACCACTGATTCCCAAGAAATTTTAGATATTGCAAATCAATTTGGTGCAAACACTCCATTTATCAGACCAAAGTCATTGGCTAGCGATGATGCTACTAGTATTGACTTAATTCTTCATGCTGTCGACTATTTGACTAAAGCAGGACGTATTTATGATTATCTGGTCTTGTTGGAGCCTACATCTCCGTTAAGAGATATTTCAGATATTGACGGGGCAATAGAGCTTTTAATAAATAATGAGTTAGCTGAAAGTGTTGTAAGTGTAACCAAAGCCGAAGAGGCGCATCCATCATTTCTATTTACTATACATAATGAGTTATTGAGGCCTATGCTAGGTATAGAACCAAATGGATTGAGGCGTCAAGATCTTAAAGAAGATTATTATTATTTAGAGGGTTCTATTTACGTTAGCAGTATAAAGGCATTAATAGAACATCAAGGTTTTTACCATACTGAAACATTGCCGTGGGTTGTTGATAGATACAAGGCCGTTGAGATTGATGAACTTTCTGATTTTATTTCAGCAGAGGCGTTAATGCAGGCTAAAATTCAAGGAGTTTTCAATAAAGAGAAGTTTGAGGCTGTTGATGAGTAATAAAAATAAAGGAGTTGAGAATAGCCTAATTGAGGAGCTTTATCTTAGAGCAAAAAAATATATACCAGGGGGGAATTCTTTATTATCGAAGAGAAGAGAAATGTTCGCCCCAGATCAATGGCCTGCTTTTTTTGAGACCGCCAAAGGCATTACAGTGACTGATATTGAGGGTAAGGAGTATCGTGATTTTAGTCATTTTGGCGTTGGAACTAATACGCTAGGATATGGCAATGAAAATGTAGACTCGGCTGTAAAGAATTGTATTACAAAAGGAAATATGTCGACATTAAATCCACCCGAAGAGGTATATCTAGCCGAACGTTTAATTGGACTTCATCCTTGGGCTGGTATGGCCCGATTTGCCAGAACGGGAGGAGAGGCAAATTCGATAGCCGTAAGAATTGCGCGGTCTTATACTGGTAAAAGCAAGATCGCTTTCTGTGGCTATCATGGATGGCATGACTGGTATCTTTCAGCAAACCTTCAAGATAGTAAAAACCTCGATAAGCAGTTGTTATCTGGTTTGTCCGCAGTTGGTGTGCCTAGGGAGCTAGAATCTACTGCAGTGCCTTTTAATGATGGTGATTTAAATGCCCTAGAGGCCGTGCTTGCAAATGGTGATGTGGCGGCGATAAAAATGGAGGTTATGAGATCCAGAGCTCCGTCATTAAGTTACTTAAAAGATATAAGAGGGCTGGCTGATAAATATAGCTGTCTGCTAATCTTTGATGAATGCACTAGTGGATTTAGAGAATCCTTTGGTGGTTTGCATTTAAATTACGGTGTTATGCCTGACTTAACAATTTTGGGTAAAACGTTAGGTAATGGATACGCTATAACATCTGTACTTGGCACCGAGACAGTGATGAATGCATCACAGTCTACGTTTATAAGTTCTACATTCTTTACTGAAAGGCTAGGTTTTGTAGCAGCGTTGGCCTCATTAGAGGAAATGGAGAGAATAAAGTCTTGGGAAGTAATATCAAAAAAAGGCTCTTATTTTAAATCCAGAATTAAACCTTTATTCCAAAAATATAATCTGAATTTAAATGTAAGTGGGATGGATGCTCTGGTCTCTTTTAATGTGCAACATCCTGAGTCAAAAGCAATAAAGACTTTCATTACTCAAGAAATGCTTTCCGAGAATTTTTTAACTGGAAATCTCTTCTATCCTAGCATTGCACATTCCGACAAGGATATAGATGACTTTTTCTTATCTCTCGATAAAGTGATATGTAGGTTGTCTTCTATCATTCAAAGTAAAGACAATATTACGAATCACTTGAAAGGCCCAACTAGCCATTCTACTTTTCAAAGGTTAAATTAAACTTAGATGTTCTTGATTTTCCATGACTGCCCAGCACTAAAGACCGGAGCAAAAACATGTTAAAAAATAAAATAATTGTTGTGGCTGGCGGCGCAGGCCTCCTAGGTAGCCACTTTTGTTCTGCTATAGCTGAACAAGGCGGCACAGTCATCATAGCAGATCTTGACATGGCCGCTGCCATCGCTGTTGCTGAAAGAATTAGAGCTAATGGTGGTAACGCTGAAGCTGAAGTCCTTAACATTACCGATAGTGTTTCAGTAAACAATTTAATAGCATCACTTAATGAACGCCATGGTCGAATAGATGCAGTGGTCAATAACACTTACCCACGTAATAAGAATTATGGCCGAAGGTTAGAAGATGTAACCTATGCAGACTTTTGTGAAAATGTGAGTATGCACTTGGGAGGGTACTTTCTTGTAGCTCAGAAATTTGCACTTTATTTTCGTGAACATAATGGGGGCAACATAGTGAACATAGCGTCAATATATGGAACACTCGCTCCCAGGTTTGAAATTTACGCCGATACTTCAATGACAATGCCAGTTGAGTATGCTGCGATTAAATCGGCTGTTATACAAGTCACACGTTATTTTGCACAATACTTTAAGACTGATGGAGTGCGTTGTAATTCAATATCTCCTGGCGGTATATTAGATAACCAACCAGATGATTTTTTAGAAAAATATAAGAGTCATTCTGGTATCAAAGGCATGCTTGATCCTCAGGATATAACAGGTGTGTTAGTGTTTTTACTATCGGATGCTTCTGAGTATATGACTGGACAAAATTTAATAATTGATGATGGTTTTTCAATTTAAAGATGGTTAAACGGATTGCTTTTCTCTCTAGGTTGCCGGCGCTTGAACATTTCTCAAAAACTTGGGGAATAGATTATCTATCTCAAAACGATTTCGAAGTCTTTTTTTTGGATGTGTCCTATTTAATAGATGGTAAGAACAGTCAAAATTTAAATCCAAATCAAGCTCAGCTAGCTAATTGTGAGACCATTGTCATTCGTCGACTAGTTGATTTAGACACTTTTGTGAAAGATAGAGCTGATAGTACTGTTTTTATAGACTTTGTTGGTGCCTTGACTGAATTCAATTTAACTACTGGGCGAGTATATAAAATTCTTAAGAAGTACAGTGCGAAATTCTACATAATGGCAGATGCTGATATTCCATCTGCTCATTACATACCTAACGACTCTTCTTCTACATTTTTGGGGAAAGTAAAAAAAGTATTGCGAAACCCAAATCTATTGTTAAATTTTTTTGAAAGAAAGTTAATATTAGTTGCAGTGAAATTAGACATATTGTATCAAAAGCCACAGCGCATCTTTGGTATAAAGGATAGCTCAATAGTCGATAACTGCATTAAAAGATATGGGTTGAGTGATTCTGTAGTAACACAAATTAACTCTAGAGATTATGATATTTATTTAGAATTTAAAAGAGAGACATCTCAAAAAATAACTTCTACCAAAACCTGTGTCTTTCTTGATGAAGGTCATACCAATCATCCTGATTGGGAACTGTTTGGTCGCACTCCATTGAATGAAGCTGAATATGTCTCTTCAATGAATCATTTCTTCGATTGCGTGGAGGAAAAAACAGGTTTGGCTGTGGTAATTGCAGGTCACCCAAAATCAGCATACAGTGCAGAAAATCATCCATATGGTAAGCGAGATTTTATTCATGGCAATACAGTGGAATTGGTTGCGAAAAGTAAAATGGTTATTGCGCATTCAAGTACTTCAATTAATTTTCCTGCATTATTTGCAAAGCCCATTGTATTGGTGGTTACCAGTGAGTTCAAAAATCGGATATATATGATGCATGCTGTTGAATCGTTTGCAAAAGCACTTGGAGTAATTCTAATAGATGTTGACTCTGCTGAAGAAGTTAAGGCATTTGATATCAATATTGAAAGACACTGCGACTATAATAGTTATTTACACAAATATGTGAGAAATAAGGAGCCCATAAATAAATTAATATGGGAGATAGTTGCCGATGCTGCTCGCAAAGATCTAGAAAGTCAGAAAATTCTGCTGGTTTAGCATCTAGTGATGCATTGGGATCACATGACAGCGTGAAAATGGTGAGGTGTTAGGAAACTATTTATATTAAGTTATTGTAAGGTATTATTTATTTAGGATATTTAAGAATGTGTTTTTTTAACTAGCTTTCAAAAATTCTTTTAGATGGCTTTTTACGAAACCAAGTTTTAACATAGGGTGAAAACACGATATAAATTTCTTTAATTGGATATTATTGGAGCAAGACTTTCATTTTCCTGACCGACTAAAGCGCAGATAAGCAATATGAAAAGAATAACTTTAAAAGAATATTTAAAAAAATCACAATCACGGTTTGAAATAATTTCCGAGTTTTGCCGTGATAAAGAAGTTCTTGATATAGGATGTGTGCAGCATGATGTTGCAAATGCTGACCTTGAGGAGTGGTTACATAATCATATAGTTAAGATTTCATCATATACGTTGGGTGTTGATTATTTAGAAGATGCTGTGAATGATCTTGTTAAGAAGGGGTATAACATTGTTCATGGGGATGTTAATAAACCGCTTTCAATCGATAGGCAATTTGACGTTATTGTTGTTGGGAATTTAATTGAGCATTTATCAAATTTTGAAGGATTGTTAAGTAATATTAATCGATTATTAAAGCCAGACGGAGTAGTATTGATTTCCACGGCAAATCCATTTTATGATGAGCAATATTTTTTTTCGGCCTTTAACAATGACATTATAATCAACCCTGAGCACACTTGCTGGATTGATCCAGTTGCACTTGATCAGCTTTCAAGGCGGTTTGGATTATATACCGAACAAGTTCGCTGGATTAAAGAAAAATGGACCTTGGCGAGCGGTATAATTTGTCACGGGGATGAAAGTGAGTTGGACGTATATACAGGGAGATGGAAAGCTAAATCTAAGGCAAGCCTTAGTGAGAGCCTTATAACAAGCCTAATAAAGATTCTTGCACCTTTAATCTGGTCTGCAGAAAAATTAACCCGACTTGAAAAAGAATCTGGCAGCAATGCTAATAGAACTCTGTGGATAATGATTAAGGGACGATTATTTGGGTTATATTGGAATACAAGAAAATTATTTATACCTAAAAGCGATATAAATCAATTCGAACTTTATTTTTCTATATTGAAAAAGGGTAAATAGTTTTCCTAATTAAAAAGAACATTAAGTTGTTTGTGGGGTGTGCTTAGTATTTGTTATCCCCTTGTATATAAATATCATGATGCATGGACAGCCCCATCTTCAAGTAGATCTAAGCTAGACCCGTGTGACTGGATTTAGTCTGTATTTTGACTTATTACGCAATACTTAAGGGTCTCTAAATGGACCTATAATGATATTCGTCCATACTTTGCGACTAATGAGGTTCCACCTCGAGAGTTACTATTACTGAGAGGATCTTAGTTTTAACTAAAGTTAAAAATGGGGGAATGTATAATAACCTTAATTGAATTGAAAAAACTATGATAGATAATAAAAGAGTATTAGATCTGGGTTGCGGCAAGAAGAAACGCGATGGGGCAATAGGTGTTGATTGGTCTGACCGACATGATGCTGATGTGATTCATGATTTAAATGAATTTCCTTATCCATTCGAGAATTCAATGTTTGATGAAATATATATTGATAACACTTTAGAGCATTTGGATGATGTAATGCGTGTGATGGAAGAAATCTACCGTATATGTAAACCTGGTGGCCTTGTTAAAGTTATTGTGCCTTATTTCAGATCAGTATGGGCATCTATTGATCCAACACATAAAACTTTTTTTACCGTTAATTCTTTAGCTTATTTCGACCCAGATCATATTATTTGCCAGCAATATGATTATTCTGCTGCGAGATTTAAGCAAGAAAAAATCATTTTCAATGAAACTTTTCCGAACAGTTGGGTAAAGAATTTAGTCCTCAAGGTCGCTAACCGTTGGCCTTTGGGATATGAATACTATTTAAGCCACTTTTATCCACTTGATGAGCTCTCTTTTTATCTACGCAAGCCGATTAAATGATGACCTTGACTGTATAAAAACAAATTAAAGTTAAATTTTTTATGTCAATAGAAATTTACATAATAGCTAATAATAATGACTCTTAAAAATAAGCGAGTATTAGTCACTGGAGCGGGAGGTTTTGTTGGTCAGCACCTATGTAAAGCCTTATTTGAAAAAGAAGCTACAGTATTTGGCTTTACTCGGAACACGGCGGATAGCAAATACTTATCAAAAGGATATGAAGTAGATATGTTAGATGAACAGGCTATTAGGCAAATCATAAATGCCGTCCAACCTGAATTTGTCGTGCACTTGGCAGCTAACAAAAATAGAGGTATTGACGGAATTGCATACAAGGAAGGATACAGCACTAATTTAATAGGTTCTCTTAATATTACTAATGCGTGCCAAGATATACCAGTATTAACAAGGTTTGTTTCTCTAGGAAGTACAGATGAATATGGAAAATTACAGGTGCCATTTAAGGAGTCCTATAAGGAAGCACCAAATTCTGCCTATGGCACAAGCAAGCTTGCTGTAACAGAGCTATTGAGAGCTCTCTCACGATCCAATGGATTTCCAAGCGTTATTTTGCGACCGACCATTGTTTACGGGCCTGGTCAAGACAGTAGTATGTTTTTACCTGCCTTGATTATAGCGCTTGTTGCCGGTAGAAATTTTGATATGTCTTTAGGTGAACAAACGCGTGACTTTATCTATATTGATGATTTAGTTAAAGCCATTATTCAAGCGCTGATTATTCCTGGTTTTTGTGGCGATGTGGTCAACATTAGTTCAGCTAGACCGATACGTATAGATGCTTTGGCAAAGATGACTGCAAATATGCTAGGTAATGGCGCAGGCAAGCGACTAAAACTTGGATCAAAAAATTATCGGCCAGGTGATGTGATGCAATATTGGGCTTCTAACGAATTGGCTAAGGATTCACTTGGCTGGTCTCCGATGGTGTCACTTGAAGAAGGTGTTCAGCAAACTGTTGATTATTATAAAGCTTTAGCGACAGACCATTGATGGCTAAAAAAATACATTACCATTCCGACTGTGCTTTTTTCGCAGGCTGTGAAAACATGCTTGCTGTTTTGTTTAATTCGCAGAGACTTCTTCAAAAATATGAGGTTTCATTTAGCTTCGCTTATTCAGCGATTTATTTACAAGGGTTCAAACGAAACGTACTAAATAAAATCCCAATTTATGCATATACTTTCCCAGCGCTCACAGACTATTATAAATTGCCAAATTGGATACCTCTGTTAATTCGTAAAATTATCATGGCGTGTCTGCGATTAATATTTAACATACCATTAATGGTCTATGAGGTGATTACTTTGTACCTGCTATTCAGAAAAATTAAGCCTGATCTCCTGCATATCAATAATGGAGGTTACCCCTCAGCGCGCTCTGCACTTGCAGCTGCCATTGCAGGTAAATTGGCTGCTGTTCCTAATACTCTTATGGTGGTGAACAATATGGCAGTTGATTATAGGCATTACTCACGTTGGTTTGACTACCCAATTGACTATTTAGTAGTTAAATCTGTTGATTTGTTCGTGACAGGTTCTAGGGCGGCAGCAACTCAGCTTCAATCGGTCTTGGCTCTTCCATCTGATAAGATAACCTCACTACATAATGGTATTCCCACTAGATTAGGTGCTGAAACTTTACAAGAAACTCGCACTCGTCTTGGCTTGAGTAGATTTGATGGTGTGATATTTGGTGTTGTAGCTCTGCTGATCCCACGAAAAGGACATCAAGTTCTGTTAGATGCAATATTAATTATGAGCCGTCAACTGAATGACTACTCAAACAGTTTTAAGGTTCTCATTGAAGGGCATGGACCCCTTCATGACGAACTAGTCTCATTTGTTAACATCCATGCTTTAAATGATTACGTTGAATTTGTGGGTGATGAAAAAAATATTATAGATTTTATGGCGATTCTAGACGTTTTGATTTTGCCATCAGTATCGGATGAAGATTTTCCTAATGTAGTGCTTGAGGCTATGGCACTTGGTAAACCAGTTATTGCTAGTAGATTGGCAGGTATCCCCGAGCAGGTATCTCAAGGCGAGACTGGGCTTTTGGTCAGTCCACGCAGCGCCGAACAACTTGCTCTAGCAATTACAGACCTTTACAATGATGTTCCACTAAGGAAACAGATGGGCGAGGCTGCGGCAAATAAATTCCAAAACCTTTTTACGGCAGACGTTGCTGTTGAAAATTACCTAACACTTTATCAATCATTAATTGAGAAAAAGAAAATATGAAAGTAGTGATTTTAGCTGGAGGTTTTGGCACCCGCATTCGAGATGTGGCAGAAGATATTCCTAAACCTATGATTCCAATCGGACCGTATCCTATTCTTTGGCATATTATGAAATCCTATGCACATTTTGGTCATAATGAATTTATAATTTGTCTAGGGTATAAGGGGCAGTCTATTAAAGATTTTTTTCTTAATTATGAAGCACACACACGTGATTTCACGATTACTTTAGGTTCAGGTGGGAATGTGAATTATCACAATAATCATGATGAACTAGGTTGGAAAGTAACACTTACAGATACAGGGACGAGTGCGATGACCGGTGCTAGGGTTGCGCGAATTAAAGAATTCGTTCAGGGTGAAGACTTTATGCTTACTTATGGAGATGGTGTGTCTGATGTGGATATTGGGAAGTTAGTTGAGTTTCATAAATCCCATGGTAAAGCTCTAACAGTTACTGGTGTGCGTCCACCTGGTCGCTTTGGTGAAATGGTGAGTGATTCAAAAGGAAAAGTTCTGGGGTTTAATGAAAAGCCACAGGCTACCGCTGGACGAATTAATGGTGGATATTTTGTTGCCAGTCAAAAAATATTTGACTACTTAGACGATCGAGATGATTTGGTTTTTGAACAAGAACCGATTCTCCAATTGGTTAAAGACGAGCAGATGATGACGTTTGAACATAATGGATTTTGGCAGCCGATGGATACTAGCCGCGAATATCAGTTGCTTAATTCATTATATGAAAAAGGAGATGCACCTTGGGTACGATAGATATGCGTGCGGTTCTCGACTCTTTTCGAGGTAAGCGTGTGTTTGTTACAGGGCATACCGGATTTAAAGGAACATGGCTAACTTTTTTGCTTAAAGAACTTGGGGCAGAGGTGATGGGATATGCTTTACCACCTGAGTCAGGCCCAAGTCATTTTACGCTATTAGGTATGCAAGACAAAATAAGTCACAAATTAGATGATGTTCGTGATGCTACTAAAATAAATGCCGCTATACAGTCTTTTCAGCCGGAGTTTGTTTTTCATTTGGCAGCACAAGCATTGGTAAAGGAATCATATGCTGACCCTACGCTAACTTTTGACACCAATGTAATGGGTTCAGTGAACCTGCTAGATGCCGTTCGGCAATGCAGCACTGTTCGTTCATTGGTCTACATTACCTCAGATAAATGCTATGAAAATCTTGAATGGGTATGGGGTTATCGTGAAAATGATCAACTAGGTGGGCATGATCCGTATAGCGCCTCTAAAGCAGCTGCTGAAATAGTATTTTCTGCCTATGCTCGATCATTTCTTGATTCTCGACCAACACTAGGTGCCGCGACCGCGCGTGCCGGTAATGTAATAGGCGGTGGTGATTGGGCTGCGGATCGTATTGTACCGGACTGTATTCGTGCTATAGAAAATAAGCGGCCAATCCAGCTTCGCAATCCCAGTGCAACGCGTCCTTGGCAGCACGTGTTGGAGCCTATATCTGGTTATATGGTACTCGCATCCAAATTATATGAACAGCCAGAGCGATACGGCGGTTCGTGGAACTTTGGCCCATCTACTTCTGAGGTAAGGACTGTGCATGAGGTGGCAACATCCATCATTCAAACCTTAGGTAGTGGAAGTGTAGAAATTATCGGGTCTCAAGACCAGCACCATGAAGCACGTTTGCTGCAGCTCAATTGTGATAAGGCCTATCAAGACCTTGGTTGGCAACCTCGTTGGGGCGTAGAAAAAACATTGTCTGCAACAGCTGAATGGTATAAAACTCACATGGCTGGTGGTAGTGTAGAAGATATCACACGTACTCAACTGCAAGACTTTTTTCCGGAGTTACTATGATTGAAGGGGTAACATTAACACCTTTAAAGCAGATATTTGACGAACGTGGCAAGGTCATGCATATGTTAAGAGCAGATTCGTCTATTTTTTCTGGTTTTGGAGAGATCTATTTTTCTTGTACATATCCAGGAGCCATTAAAGCTTGGCACTTACATAAGAAAATGACACTCAATTATGCTGTTATTCATGGCGAGATAAAGTGTGTGCTTTTTGATGATCGCCCTGATAGTAAAACTCGAGGTTGTATTGACGAATACTTTCTTTCCCCAGAGAATTACTTTTTGTTGACCGTACCTCCTTTGGTTTGGAATGGTTGGAAAGGGCTAGGCGAGCATAGTGCTATTGTGGCTAATTGTGCTTCTATTCCGCACGATACTAATGAGATTGAACGTAAACCAGTAACTGATCCTAGCATACCTTACGATTGGCAGATTCAGCATAAATGAAACATAGAGTTTTGGTTACAGGTGGCATGGGTTTTGTTGGAGGGCGTGTGGCCCAGTCACTTACTAAAAGCGGCGACTTTTCGGTTATATTAGGTAGCAGGACCGCGCAGGAAAACCCATGCTGGCTACCCACTTCTAAAGTTGTAGTGATGGATTGGTCTTCGCCACACAGTTTAGCACTTACTTGTGAAGGTATAGATACTCTAGTACATCTAGCTGGCTTGAATGATGCTGAATCTTTGCACGACCCAGTTGCTGCCTTAGAGGTTAATGCAGTCAATACAGCACGTTTGATGCAAGCCGCCAAAGTGGCAGGTGTAAAGCGCGTTATCTATTTTTCAACAGCTCATGTTTATGGCCCAGGTTTGGCTGGTAGAATTGATGAATCCACTTTGCCCAAATGTCGCCATCCATACGCCACAAGTCATCTCGCTGCAGAGGATGTGGTGTTAGCTGCCGCAAATGAACACATATGCAGTATTGTACTTAGGTTATCCAATGGGTTTGGCGTCCCATCCCATCCAGCAGTAAATGCATGGACACTGCTGATGAATGACCTATGCCGTCAAGCAGTGACTTTGCGAAGTATGACACTGCGGTCAACAGGATTGCAATGGCGAGATTTTATAACATTACAGGATGTATCACGTGTAGTTACTCACATGATTTATTTACAAAAGAACAAGATTGGGAATGGGATATTTAACGTGGGTAGCGGAAAATCATCAAGGGTAATTGAGATGGTGGAATTGATACAAGCAAGATGTACCGAAGTGCTAGGATACTCCCCTGAAATTATTCGCCCACAACCTGCCGAGGAAGCAGAATTCCCGAAATTAGATTATAGAATTGATATGTTATTGAATACAGGTTTTATCCTGAGAGGTAGTCCAGCATTAGAGATTGATGATACTTTACGTATGTGTAATCAATAATGTTCAGGAGTAAGTTGATATGAGGAAAAAGCCCTTAATATCAGTCGTCATACCTACCTATAACCACGCAAATTTTCTGGGCCGAGCGTTAAAGTCCGTAGTTGACCAAACTTACACCAATTGGGAGATTATTGTTATTGACAACCACTCTACAGATAATACTAATGAGGTAATGGAAAGCTTTATTGATCCACGGATTAAGTATTTAAAAATTAATAATAATGGAGTTATTGCAGCTTCAAGAAATATGGGAATTCGAGAAGCAAATGGTGAATGGATAGCCTTTTTGGATTCAGATGACTGGTGGACTAAAGATAAATTACAGGAGTGCTTCAAGGCGATTAATGATAACGTAGATTTTATTTATCACTATCTCGAGATATCTAGTAATAAGCCTAGATATTTAAGACGAAAGCTAGTAAAAACTCCAAAAGTTCATGCTCCTGTCATTATGGATTTACTTGTAAATGGCAACAAAATCCATAATTCGTCTGTGGTAGTTCGCAAGACTTTATTACTAGAAATTGGAGGTGTTAATGAAAGCCCAGATGTAATTGCCGCAGAAGACTTCGATACATATGTGCGTATTGCCTCAATTACAGATAATTTCATTTGCTTGCCTCATACGTTTGGTTATTATTTTGTTCACGACAACAATACTTCAAGTATCGCTAGAAAAGACATGTCGATATCTGATCAAAATGTAGTTGCTGGTTTTTGCAATTTATTAGATCAACACGAAAAAATTAAGGTTAAAGCTAGATTTGATTATACTAAAGGCCGATTCAATTATTCGAAGGGAAATTATCGAGAAGCAATAAAAAATTTTTTATATGCAACTTTTCACCATAACAACTTTTCATTCAGGGTAAAAGCATTGATATTTTTATCAGGTTTGGTGATTTTGAAATTACCCTATAATTTTGTCCGCCGCTTCAATAAAGATACTAGGTAGTTAATGAAAGGGATATATTTTTCAAGGTCTATTTTATTACTTGCTTTGATCACAAACTTGGTCGGCGGTGCAGTAGCTGCCGTTAGCTATGTTCTGCTTGCTGTCTACGCGCTTCTGGGTCGAGCTCAGATTATTCACTCACTTGCCTTGTTAAGTCTTTTTTCAGTTTTGAATGCGGGCATTATATTCATGAGTCCAAATGATTCATCAGTCTTGCGCTATATACCAATACTGGGGGCAGCAGTTTCTTTATTGCTCCGCAGTCACGCTTCTATAGTTCGAGGTAGCCTGAATATAAGTTTACTCGTTCTCGGTACTTTGTGTCTTGGTGCATTTCTATTTATCCATTCGATGTTGTTTAGTCAGGTGCTGGATGTTTCTATTCTAAAATCAGTTTTGTGGGTGACTGTGATGGTCATTTTATTGGCTGCATGGAGAGGGTTAAGTCCTCTGGAGCATGATCGTCTTAAGAGACAATTGTTTGGAGGTCTTGTGGTGAGCATGTTGGTTAGTTTGCCTTTTTTGACCGTAGCTAATATTGGTTACGCTACCAATGGAAATGGATTTCAAGGCATATTTAATCAGCCACAGGTGTTTGGGCTTCTAATGGCGACCCTTGCTGCCTGCTTAATCGGCCGGCTGTCACAACCGGTTCGATATCGTTGGCTCGATATATTACTTTTGGTTCTCAGCTTATTACTATTGTTAATGTCTGAGACTCGAACAGCTGGCTTTGCATTAGTGCTAGCCTTAGCAGGCGCCCCAATTATTTTCTTTGTTTTTAGAGGTCGTGGTAGATCCCTATTGAAGTCTCTTGCATCAATGTCCGCTATTCTCATGGTAGTTTGGTTTACTTTCTCAGAGCAGTTAACTGAGTTTGCATTCAAGAGGGATAATACTATTGATATATATGAGACAATAGAGGCATCTCGTGGCATTCTTATGTTTCCGATGATAGATAATATTGTACAAAATCCAATGAGTGGCATTGGATTTGGGGTTGGATCAATACCTTCTGAAAGATACGTAAATCGAGATAATGCCCTAGGTCTTCCAAGTGGCGCTCCTGTTGAAAAGGGGGTGTTGCCGCTAGCAGTAATAGAGGAATTAGGTGCTCCAGGATTCTTTGCTGTTGCTCTTTGGTTGTGGATGATGTTTCGACGGTCTTATAGCGCAGGATTTTACCCATTTCTAGTGTTGTTATTAGTGCTAATTATGAATCTGGGCGAAGCAACACTGTTTTCTACTGGCAGCCTTGGTCTTTTCTTTCTAATTATGATTTCATGGGCTGTCACAACTAAAGATCGTTCTATTAATAAATTGTCTGAATGAGAAATAGATTAATTATCAGAGTTATTTATGCTTAAACAACTCCATGTGGTGGCAAGTACTGCCTCAAGTTCTGGGGGCCAGGGTTTGGCCGCATTGCGTTATGCTCAGGCACTATCGCGTTTGAGTTGCATGATAACTTTACTCTCTCGAGGTACATCTAGTAAAGTCGTTTCGATGTCCTCATCTAATGGGATGTTTGAGCAACAATACACGCGGCCGCGCAATTTTTTTTTAAATATTTTTTTTGAATACAGGTTTATATGGCATTTGTGTGAGCATAAGCAGTTTGACTTGATTCACCTTCATGGATTATGGTCTCCAATGTTAGCTATTGCTGCACTGATCGCAAACAAACGTAAAATTCCTCTCATAATTTCTCCCCACGGCTGTCTAGAGCCATGGGCGATGCGAAATAAGTATTTTAAAAAACTCCTTGCTATGAAGATCTATCAGAGAGCAGTTTTGCGCTCGGCATCTTTGTTTGTGGCAACTTCAGATCAAGAATTGCGAAGCATTCGTAACCTGGGTTGGCAGCAGCCCATCGCGGTTGTCCCAAACGGTATTGATGTCGGTGAGGTTAAGCAGAAGGAAATACATGATGAAGTCAAAACGTTTCTTTTTTTATCACGCGTCCATCCAGTAAAAGGCTTGTTGGATCTTGTCGAGGCTTGGGCATTAGTGCGACAACCTGATTGGAGAATTGTGATTGCCGGTGGTGATGAGGAAGGATACCGAGCCAAGGTGGAGTCGCTAATTAGACTAAAAGGTTTACAGGCTGATTTTGAATTTGCTGGATTTGTTGAAGGCACACAAAAGAAGGCTTGCTTCGATCGGGCCGATGTATTCATTTTACCAACATATTCAGAGAACTTTGGCATTGCTGTTGCCGAAGCTTTAGCTAATAATTTGCCTGCGATAACTACTACAGGTGCCCCGTGGCCTGACTTAGTAGAACACCGGTGCGGCTGGTGGGTCGAGCCTGGTATTCCTGGCATATCCAGTGCGCTAGTTGAGGCGATGGCTTGTGAACCTGAAGAGTTAAGGCAGATGGGTCAGCGAGGTCGCCAACTTATTCTGTCCAAGTACTCATGGGAAAAAATTGGAATGACTGCAGAAGAAGTTAGTGAATGGGTGCTAGATCCGATCCGGTCAAAGCCTGAAGTTGTCGATATCTATGCACACTGATGATAAATCTATGAAGGTATTAATTTTTTCTCAATATTTTTGGCCAGAAAGCTTTCGCATCAATGATATTACCAAAAGTCTTTGCGCAAAAGGCCTTCACGTTGAGGTTGTGACCGGAAAACCAAACTATCCGAATGGAATAATATTAGATGGCTATAAATCCTTGGGGTATCAGTTAGATAGTCATTATGATGTTGAGATCCACCGTATTCCATTAGTGGCAAGAGGACGTGGTGCACTGCGTTTATTAATAAACTACATATCTTTTGTAATCTCAGGCCTATTGTTTTCACCCTGGGTGCTACGCAGAAAGAGGTTTGACGTGATTTTTGTATATGGACTATCCCCGATACTGCAAGCTATTCCTGCAATATTTTTGGGGTGGATTAAGGGAATACCTGTTGTATTGTGGGTGCAGGACCTGTGGCCAGAAAGTTTGTCGGCAACAGGGTACATTAAAAACAAGATGGTGCTTAAATTAGTAGAATATGCTGTGCGATTTATTTATCGGCATGTTGATCTATTGCTGGTTCAATCACAGTCATTCATTGAGCCAGTAAATACCCTGGCATCTAGTACACCAGTGAAATATTACCCCAATTCGGTTGATGAAACTTTTTATGCACCCATCACAACTGATGTGCCTGCCATGAGTGGTCTAAGGGATGGATTTTCCGTAATGTTTGCTGGTAATATTGGCTCGGCACAAGCGGTGGAAGTCATAATTGAGGCGGCTACGTTACTACAAGAATATACTGATATCCATTTTGTAATTATAGGGGATGGCAGTCGACGTGACTGGATGTTGCAAGAAACAAATGATCGTGGTTTGTCCAATTTTCATCTGCCTGGCAGATTTTCTGTAGACACCATGCCCGGCCTTATGAGAAAAGCATCTGCGCTATTAGTAACATTATCTAATCAGGATATTTTTGCATTTACTGTCCCTAGTAAGATTCAAGCCTACATGGCGGCTGGACGCCCGATTCTGGCATGTTTAAACGGCGAGGGTGCGCGTTTGGTAGTTGAAGCAGATGCGGGTTTAGCGGTGCCTGCTGAAGATGCAAAAAAGTTAGCAGATGCGGTACTTCAGTTATACAGAATGTCTGTAATCGACCGAGAGAGATTAGGCCGTAATGGGCAACACTATTACAAGGAACATTTTGATCATGATAAGCTAATGGTCGAGCTAATTGGTCTCTTTGAGGCGGTGTTGCAGAATAAAAAAAGGAATTAAGATGAAAGTTTTGGTGTTAGGTGCCAGTGGGATGTTAGGCAGCACTCTGATTAGAGTGCTCAGTGAAAGCAGTAATTACGAGGCATGGGGTACTGTGCGCGCGGAGAGAATGAAGCAGTTTTTTTCTGAACCTATAGCCAATACTTTGATAACTGATGTTGATGTTGAAAACCAAGATCTCTTACTCAAGTTGCTAAAACAACTTCGTCCAGATGTTATCGTTAATTGTGTAGGGTTAACTAAGCTTAAGCCTGAGGGAAATGATCCATTGCCCTCGATATCGATCAATTCATTGATGCCCCATCGTCTTGCTGAGTTTTGCGATTTGATAGACGCACGGCTAGTACATATCAGTACAGATTGTGTATTCTCAGGTGAAAATGGTGGATATGTAGAAAGTGATTTTACAGATGCCAGGGATGTGTATGGCAAATCAAAGACTTTAGGGGAAGTTGACTATCCCCATGCTATTACGTTGAGAACTTCTACAATTGGGCATGAGTTAAACAGCTCATACGGTTTGCTTGAATGGTTCCTATCACAAAGTGAGTCCTGCAAAGGTTTTAAGCGTGCTATTTTTTCAGGAGTGCCAACAGTTATTCTTGCGCAAATTATTCGTGATATTGTGATTCCTCAAATAAAATTATCGGGTATTTATCACGTTGCAGCCAAATCTATTAGTAAGTATGATTTATTGGAATTGATAGCTGAGGTGTATGGTAAAAGCATACAAATAATTTATGATGACAGCTTAGTAATTGATCGATCATTGAATGCAGATAAATTCCATGCTGCTACAGGCTATATTGCTCCAGAGTGGCCAGAACTTATTCGGGAGATGCACGCTTATAAATAACACTTATCAAATAAACTAAACCATAAATTATGTTTAAAAATAAAGTATTAATGATTACAGGTGGTACGGGGTCTTTTGGCCATATTGTACTAAAACGTTTTTTATCAACTGATGTGCGTGAAATTCGTATTTTTAGCCGAGATGAAAAAAAACAAGAAGATATGCGCATAGCGCTAGATAGCGAAAAACTAAAGTTTTATATTGGTGATGTGCGCGATTACAAAAGTCTCTATGAGGCCATGAAAGGTGTTGATTACGTTTTTCATGCGGCTGCATTAAAGCAAGTTCCATCATGCGAGTTCTACCCTATGGAAGCCGTGCGTACTAATGTTCTGGGCACAGAAAATGTAATGAATGCAGCAACAGCTAATAAAGTTAAACGGTTGGTGGTGCTAAGTACAGATAAGGCTGTGTACCCAATTAATGCGATGGGTATATCTAAAGCGATGGCGGAAAAGGTAATGGTGGCTAAATCACGTATACAGTTAGAGGGCGATACCGTATTTTGTGCTACACGTTACGGCAATGTGATGGCTTCTCGGGGATCTGTCATCCCCCTTTTTGTGTCGCAACTTAAAGATGGTAAGCCGTTGACCGTAACAGATCCGAATATGACGCGTTTTTTAATGTCATTAGAAGACTCGGTAGATTTAGTACTTTATGCCTTCGAGCATGGTGAGCAGGGAGATATTTTTGTACAAAAGGCACCGGCTTCAACCGTTTCTGATTTGGCTCAAGCTGTTAAAGAAATTTTTAAGAAGGACAATGAAGTGTCTGTTATAGGTACACGACATGGTGAAAAATTATATGAGTCACTTATATCTCGGGAAGAAATGGCGCATGCTCAAGATATGGGTGACTATTATCGACTTCCTGCTGATAATCGTGACCTCAACTACGCTAAGTACTTTAGTGAAGGCGAAAAGGAAATATCACAGTTAGATGACTATACATCGCACAACACAAACCAACTAAATGTTGGACAAGTTAAATCATTGTTACTTAAACTTGATTACATTAAGGAAGAATTAAATGCTTAAAGTGATGACAATAGTGGGTACTCGCCCAGAGCTGATAAAAATGAGCCGAGTAATTGCCGAGTTCGATCAACATACTCAGCATATTTTGGTGCACACAGGGCAGAATTATGATTACGAATTAAACCAACTCTTTTTTGAAGATTTAAGTATTCGTAAACCAGATTTCTTTCTGGAGGCTGTTGGAGAAAATGCTTCGCAGACAATTGCACGTGTTATTGAAAAGTCTGACGCAATCATGGAACAAGAAAATCCTGATGCCATTATGCTATATGGCGACACTAATTCTTGTCTGGCAGTGATTGCAGCTAAACGCCGCAAGATACCTGTCTTTCATATGGAGGCTGGAAATCGTTGTTTTGACCAACGCGTACCAGAGGAATTAAATAGAAAAGTCCTAGATCATCTAAGTGATATTAAT
>MDSV01155938.1_pt1 | contig 38879 bp, 31 predicted proteins | sample 810851 | NCBI WGS metagenome assembly MDSV01 (sample SAMN05326640, study PRJNA326480) | marine metagenome | isolation source: seawater | place: Atlantic Ocean: North East | collected 2012 | reverse complement strand
TTTCAATCGAGAGAAGAAACCCAATAGATACAATCGGCAAGGCAACCCCTGCTATCTTGGCACTTCTTCTGTCATACTCTATACTTGGAGGTATCAATATACCTCAAACCACCTCTATGAGTACGCATATTGGAAACGAGCTCATCGCCGCATTTGTCCTCACTCCAGCATTCATCACGGCCGTCGTTTCTCCTGCTATGATTCGCAGACTCTCAGAGGAGGGATGCGGAAAATGGTGGTCAGCAGTTTGTGGCCCACAAATCCGTCCAATGACATCTATTATGGCATCCTCGATACTTCTGCCGATTCCACTTACTTACCTCTCATGGTACGTATTGAGTGGCTCTGTTCCTGCCGATGTTTCTGAGGATGTATTGAGATGGCTATGGCTCCCCTCTCTTGTCATAATTGATATTTCTTGTGCGGCTACGGCCCTGCATCTACTAGTTTCAGATTTACGAAGATCAGGTGCGGCGGCGGCCTCCCTTCTCCTAATAATCTTGATATGGCCATTCATGCAATTAGTTGATGCTCTATCACTAATTATGGAATTTGGAATGTCATCAGAGCTTTCTATTGGAAGCCCTCTGTCATCGATAATTTTAGCGAGCATTATTTCTGCCATGGTCTGGACAGTGGCCATTCTCATCCCTGACACTTAGGGAATAGCATTCTTGACTAGGTAGCCTTTCGAAGGCTCGTGTCCGACACCTATTCATCTTCATCGATAAGATTCGGTACAGGTCTGACAGCACTGGGGATATTGGGTGCTGTAGTCACGGCTTTCTTAGGAGTGTACTACGCTCCTATGGTAAACCCCGTAGCCTTCAATGCCCCAGAAGCTTACAGAATTCTGTACTGGCATGTGCCTTTCGCATGGTCATCATTCCTAGCTTTCTGTATGCTCTTCACAGGAGCAGTAGCATGGTATAAGGATAGGTCAGATTGGGGATGGAGGTGGTTCTCTACTGGATCTGACCTAGGTCTTCTTTTCGGACTCGGCGTGATTACATCCGGCCCCATTTGGGGTTCAGCAGAATGGGGGGTCCCATGGGATTGGGGGGATTTGAGACTCAATACCTTCGCACTACTGACTGGAGTGGCGTTTTTCTTGGTCCTATCCAGAAGATCTCAACCAGATGGACAGGATACTAGGGATACTCTAGCGGCAATTGGCCTATTCGGCTTTGCACTCGTGCCAATTACGGCATTAGCCACGACTTGGTATCAAAAAAGACATCCAGGAATTGTCATTATTGATGGTGAAGGGACGGGATTAGACCCCGCAATAAGAGCTGTACTGATGTTTGGATTCTTCTCATTCCTAGTACTGTTTGTCGGACTAGCCATTCTAAGTGACTCAGTAATCAAGATGGAGGAAATGCTGGAAGAGGGCAAGAGGGACTTAGATGAGGTGAATGTAAAATGACCGGCACTACCGAGATGTTAGTTGCTTATGCGGTTCTCTCTTCGATTTTGGCATATTATGTTAATCACTTAAGATCTAGAATACTATATCTAAACCTCCAATTGAATAAAATTTCCACGGAATCGGACGATGAAAAACCCCTTTGAGTAAATTTTCCGCATTGGCAAGCCTTCTAACTGTGAGTATGGGCGCATTTGGCGGGAGAGGTATGTCTGAGGGCGAATTCTGTATAGTCTGCGGCGCACCTCCGCCTCTCACTTCGGACAGAATGTGTGAGTCATGTTTGAGGAGTCGTACAAGCCTATCCGTTATGCCAGAGAGGATTCAACAAGACAGATGCTCCAAATGTGGCTTTCATGAAATTCGTGGCAGATGGTCGGAGATCGATTCCAATGATTTGGCGGATTTGAGGATTAGAGGGGTTCTGGGAGTCGAAGATAGGGCCAAACAGGTTTCAGTGGAGTTCGCATTGGAAGAAATAGACGATAGAACTAGCAGACTCCACATAGATATAACAGGAAATATAGAAGGGCACGATTTCTCCGATTCTCACGAGGTCTTGTTACAGACTAGTAATGCAGTATGCCCCACATGTACCCGTAAGGCGGGATCATATTTCGAAGCCGTAATGCAGTTGAGGTCTGCAGGGAGGAGACTTTCCGATGAGGAACTAAAGTCACTGAGGGCCACTCTGGATGAAATGCTTTCCGAAATGGAGGCAGACCCTATGTTCTTCATCTCAGAGGAGGGTCCTGTGACAGGAGGATGGGATCTGAAGTTAGGCTCCAAGGCCATGGCCAGAAGATGGTCTAGAAATTTAGTTAGAAAGTTCGGAGGTACTGTTAAGGAAACCTCAACCGTTGTAGGTGCTAACGATGGAATAGAGGTATCAAGACTCACTCTCAGCTACAGAAAGCCAGCATATGGAATTGGCGATGTGATTAGATTCAGAAAAAATCTATGGGTAGTTGAGAGCTGGCAGAAGGCGGGCCCAATTCTTAAGAAAATGTATAGATTTGAGAGATCAGGGGCTACTTGGAGAGATATGGAGGGGTCTGTAGTCATTTGTCCTGTTTCTGATCAATACACTGTCGATATTCTCAACAGAGATAGCTCAGCAGTAGAGGTTTTGGATCCTACTGACTACAAAGTAGTCACGGTGGCCCTGCCTTATGATGACGACCCCGAATCGAAGTCCATCCACATTGGTTTCATACACGGTGCATGGGTAGCGTTACCATCAGGCAGGAGGTGAGGATAAGGTGGACAAGTCAATTCAATCTCTAGCCGAGTCATTAGATTTGGATGGAATGTGTGATCTTACAAGGAGATTCATCGATGATTTGGAAACAGCTCTTTCACTGGATACAGGATTAGAGTCTGACTCAGACTGGACAGGCGTATTGTTCCTCGGAATGGGTGGTTCTGGTTCAGCAGGTAGGTTCATGAAGACGATATCTGATGAAGAAGGGGGTTTGCAATTCGCAGTTTGGAGCGACTATGGGCTGCCCTCATGGTGGGGTCCAGATTGGCTCATAATAGCAACTTCTTACTCAGGTAATACCGAGGAAACCATAGATGGAGTAATGCAAGCTTTGGACTCTGGAGGGACAGTAATAGGAATATCATCCGGGGGAAAGATGTCCGAGATTCTGGAGGGTAATGATGATTCAATATGTCTGCCTCTGCCTGCAGGTCAAATGCCTAGATCAGCCTTTGGACACATCCTCGGAACGCAACTATCTGTCTGCTGGTCTATAGGTGTTCTAGCACGTCCCTCGGAGGCGAATTTGCAATCTATGATTGGCAGAATTAGAGAAGCTTCTACAAAATTTGACATAACGGGAGGAGACGGAATGTCAGAGGCGCTCGCAAGAAATATCCTCGACATGGACATAGGGATAGTGTCGCCACGAGTCCTCAATGCGGCAGCTTACAGATTCACTTGTCAGATAAATGAAAATTCTGAAGCCTTTGCCAAACATTCCGAGGTCCCCGAAATGAATCATAATGAGATAGTAGCATGGTTTTCTGAGTCTCCCAGAATTAGGGCTCTAGTGATACTGACTTGTGATGGGGTACATGAAAGGACTAATTCAAGGATGCAATGGATGGAAGAGAATTTGAATATCAATAATGTTTGGAAAATACATTGTCAAGGGAATTCTCTCCTAGAGAGATTGATCTATGCTGCCCACTTATCAGATTGGGTTTCTATTTCTCTAGCCCTTCTGAGAGGCGTCAACCCTACTTCTATGGACCCAATCCCCCGTTTGAAGGAACACCTTTCCGGAATTCAGTAAATAGGTCCTAGGACTAATCTGGGGTCAGGGTAAATTTCTAATGACTCCTCACGCTTCTCAGGAGAGACGACTCCCGGCATATCATGGGTCTCTGGTTCTGAGATAGACAGTTGGAAGTGCAGATGGGGTTCCCAACCCCCATTCTCATGTTTGTCCCCCATCCAGCAAATAACCTCGCCCCTTGAAATCTTTTGACCCACACTCTTCCCATCTAACGAACTTGAGCTAAGGTGGCCATAGAGGGCCCAAACAGGTATTTTCCCAATGAAATGCTTGGTGATAACCACATGCCCGTAGTCACCGTCGGCCGGATTATACCCAAAATGAGAAATCTCACCGTCATCGAATGCCATACAGGCCGTTCCCACCGGCGCCCCTATGTCTATCCCAATATGTAGGAACCTACCATCCGAGAAAAGATCAGTGGAGTACATGCCTGGTCGTAGTTCATCATATCTCCCTATGTCATATTCGAAATCCGAGGGAGAATCATCGCCTGTCGTGAAGTCCCTAACCTCGTACTCATCAGGAAGGTGAACAACCGGATGGTATCTCCCAGTCTGCCATCTAATCATATCCCGCCGAACGAGGCCATGGTCATCAGTCCTCCTCTATCTTCTCCGGCCTTACCTCTATCTCCTTAGGTTCTGGGAGGCCTGCTTGAAGAGTCTCAGAAACTCGTAATTCATCAAGTCTCCTTCCTTGGGGGAGGACGCGCCTCTCATATGAGCTCATAGCTTCATTATATGATCTCCCAGCCTTATCTAAATGGCCTCCGACCTTCATGAAATGATCAATCAAAGTATTGATCCTCTTATACATCTCTCTTGACACATCGTAAATTTCCCTAGCCCCCTCTGCTAGCGCATGCTGTTGCCAATATAGCGCAACAGTTCTCAGTAGCCCTAACATCGTTACTGGGGTGGCAATCAGAACTGATTTACTCATTGCATAATCAAGAAGTTCTGGGTCAGTGGTGAATGCAGCGGCGGCCATCGCCTCACTAGGAATGAACATTATTACGTGGTCAAAATCACCTTCTATTGAACCCTGGTAATCTTTAGCTCCCAGCTCCTTGATACGATTCTTCATTGCCTTTGAGTGTTCAATCAGTAAAGTATCCTGTTCAGGCCCCGAATCAAGCTCTACAGCCCTTAGAAAATGAGCTCCAGTTGCCTTAGAATCAATTGGTATGACTCCTTCTTGGGGCAGACGAACAATGTAATCTGGCCTCCCGCCACCTTGAATCGTTTCCTGCTCAAAGAAGTCTACCTGTTCAGACATTCCAGCCATTTCAAACAGTCTTCGTAATTTTACCTCACCCCAATTTCCCCTGGCCTGCCCAGATGTTGTTAGGGCGGTTGATAGTGCAGTGGTCCTATCTCCTAGGGAATCAGCCTTATCGCCTAAGTCCTTGATTTGGCGTTTTATGGCCTGATAAGCTCCAGCACGCTCTTTCTCAATCTCTTGATTAGCTATGGACATTTTCTCCATCTCCACACGGAGGGGCTTGATTAGATTCTCAACTTCTATTTTCCTTGTCTCAAGGGCATTCTCAGCGTCTTTCCTATCTGAAGAAAACCTCTGTTCGGCAAGTTTGAGAAACTCAGCAGTATTTCTCTCGCCTACCTTTATGACCATATTTTCTATCTCCGACCTCAATAGTTTTTCATTAGTTTCGAAGGCCCCTTCATTGGCCCTAATCCTTTCTTCATAACGAATTATTTCATTACCCATATTTCGCGTGGCAATAAGCCAACCTAGTCCTCCTCCGAACACAAGTCCTACTGCCACATAGGCTAATCCAAGAGCTTCCATGAGATACCTATCTACGCGGGAGTACTTTAACTCTTCATCTTGAAGCGAACACGTGTTGATAGACTACCACCTCATCCAATATCTATGAGTACACTGGGAAGGGTGCAATGTGCAGTTCTGGGGGCCCGAGGTTTAGTAGCACAGAGACTGTTGCACCGTCTTGCCAATCATCATTGGCTAGTGCCCACATGTGTGATTGGTTCTCCCGAATCCGAGGGAATGTGTGTTAATGACATACCTTGGAGCTTCAATCAACCTAGGGAAAAGCTTCCGGATATCATTGTCAAAGGAATCGGCGAAAGGGGCGAACTGGCTTCATATCTTGTATCGGAGGGTGTCAGAATAGTATTCTCCGCTGTTCCTGACTCTGTGTCATCATTAATCGAGGAGGAACTAGCAACGGCAGGACTGGTCGTCATCAGCCACTCTACAATTCACAGGCATTCTGACGTGGTCCCATTAATCGTTCCCGAGGTAAATGCAGATCATCTATCTTTACTGGATCTTCAATATGAATTCGGAAGTGGGTTACTCGTATCATGCTCCAACTGTGTAGTGATTCCTCTTGCCATATCAATTGCCCCGATCCTTCGAAATTTCCCAGTCACGGACATACAGATATCTACTGAACAGTCCCTTTCAGGAGGGGGAAGAGAGATGCTAGAGAGATCAAGAAAAGGGAAGTATCCTGATTCAGAGATTATTGGCGAGGCTTTGAGTGTCGAAACAGAACTAAAGAGAATTCTAGGGGATTTCAAGGGAGTTGGGATCAGAATTCTCGACCTTGAGGTAAATACTGAATGCAGAAGGGTACCCAGAGAGTTCGGGCACTCTGCTAGGGTCACTCTCGAATTCGGCAAAAAAGTGAGTATCTCTGAGATAGTTAATACTTGGAAAGATTTCCATTCTCCTGTACAACTTCTAGACCTTCCTTCTAGCGCTATCGCCCCTGTACTACTGGTTCCAGATATCGATGTCGCCTTTTCCGCAATTTCAGAAGCAGAGTTGACACATCAAGAAATAGGCCTCAAATCCCAAATGGAAGTCTTCCTAGGGGATGTAGAAGTTTCTGGAAATTCACTGAGCTTCACTGTTATTTCTGACAATACAGTCAGAGGTGCGGCTGGTAATAGTGTTCTTCTATCTGAGCTGATGTTAGCACAAGGGATAATCCATGACTCATCATACAGCCGCCAATCATGGGGAGATATCCGGCAAGCATAACTCAATCACTGGGGCCCCATGCAGACACATGCGCCTACGCAACCTGGGGATGGCCCTCTCTAAGCTCGAAGGCAAGGAGAAACTGGAAGCTTCACTGGAGCAGTACTCTACGCCAGGCGATTTAGCCTCAAGATGGCTATTCGATATCATGGCATTTGGAGACCTTACCAGTGGGTGCAGAGTACTCGATCTAGGGTCGGGAAATGGAATTCTGGGAATAGGTGCTGTTATGTTAGGTGCTGGGTATGTTACATTGGTTGAAGCCGATGAAACTTTTTGCGAGATAGCTGAAACTAATGCTGAAAAAACCCTTCAAGATGAAAATTACGATATCATAAACCAAGTCATAGGTGTTGATGCACTCGACCTAGGGGATATCGACCTGATCATAACCAATCCCCCTTGGGGGCGACTTTCAGAGGGTGCCGATACCTGTTTTCTCGATTTGATATCATCTTTGGGAGTCACGACACATGTCATGCACAGCGCAAAGGCCAAACACATTCAAAAGATATTTGAAAATTTGAATTGGACAGTTGAAAAGTATGGAGAAGCGGACTTTCCCCTGCCAGCGTCATATGGTCATCACAAGATGCACAGAGGATCTACTAGGGCTGGATTTTGGAGATTATCGCCCCCCTAGGTCTCCGTACCGTTGATAGGTGGTCGGCTGGTCGCCCGGCCAATGTCTGCGGTAGTTGGTGATCAGGTCGCCCCCGGTTCCGTCGTAGTTATCCCGCAAGGATCTTCTGTAGGGGATGGCGTTCTAGAAATCAATGGCAAGGGCGTTGCCACACTAACAGGGACCCTGGTTGAGATGAATGGTAGCATTTCAATTGAGTCTTCTAGGCTCCCAATTAACTCTCCCGCAGTGGATGATATTGTAATAGGGCAAGTCACAAGACTCAATGAGAATGTGGCGGAGATTAGGATTCTACAAGTTGAAAGTAAGGAAGGAGGTCACAGAGATCTCCCAGCACTCAAGCTCTTTGCCGATATACATGTCTCTGAAGTGGTAGATCGCTTCATACCCTCTCCAGGGGATGCTATGAGGATGAGGGATATTGTTAGGGCTAGGATAACTAAGGATGACCCAATTCTTAAGGCTACTACGAAAGGACACATTTCACTAGGTGTTCTTTCGGCATTATGCACCCAGTGCGGAGAAAACCTAATCGTCTCAGAAACCAAGCCAGATTTCAATGTAGAGTGCCCTAGGTGCGACTACACCGCTTACAGAGTTCTTTCAGATGGCTTCGGACACGGGCATGAAACTGGCTTCGGGCTCAACAAGCTTAACCGGGCTGGTGAGCGATGGACTCCAGAAGCAGAGGCAAAGCTCGGTCACGACGGTGCTAGGCCCTATCTTTCCCCATTAGCTGATTTCCGCAGGGGGTCCAGTCATGAGATTCCCCCTAGGGTCGCATCGATGAGAGCATCATCTCGAGGAGGGGGAAGAGGCCAGGGAGGGCAGGGTCGCCCAAGGAGAGAGATGCACAAAACAGTCTGCACACTCTGCGGGGTTGATACGAAGGTACCTTTCAAGCCAACTCCCGGGAAGCCCATTCGATGCAGAGATTGTATGGATAAAGTCAAGCAAGGAAAAGCTACCAAAGAAGAGCTCTCCAAGGAGAGAGGAGCTATTTCTGCAATGAGGAAAGAGCTCGAGAAGAAGATGGGAGTCAAACTTTTCATTGGAAGGCTACCTTATGAGATATCCGAAGATGAACTGTCCAAGTCTTTCTCAGTACATGGCAAAATCGAGTCATTAAACATAGCCATGGATAGGGATTCCGGCAAATCAAAGGGTTTCGCATTCATCACATTTCCTTCTAGGGACGAAGGCTTAGCTGCTATCAAGGCCATGAACGGTTCTGAAATCAAAGGCAGAAAGATAGTAGTCGAGGAATCCACCCCTAGTGGCTCTGGTAGAGATAGGGGAAGGGGAAGGAAACAGTCGAAGCGGTGAAGTCTAGTTACTCTGCCGTTAGTACATGAGGGAAGTCGGCGGATGGCTAATCCTCGATGGCTATGAAGATGAGCCCGCCGCATTCGGTGTACCGAACTATATCGGATTCCACATACGGTACATCTGTGGTGTTCTGGAGGATAGGGGTATCCACTATACCTACATGACAGTAGATGAATGGAGGAGATCATACAAGTCTAGGCTCTCTAGCCAAGAGGGAAGGAAATCTGTCAGAGGGGACATGAGGAATTTGGAAGGGGCGGTACTACTAGCTGGGGCAGTAGTCCCTGGGAAGTACATTAGAGGTACACCAATCAGCAGGGGCGAGACAGACACATTCCTATCCTCAATTCCTTCAAGTGTACCTGTTCTTTGTGGGGGGTGGGCAATTAGACATTGGAGGCAATCGGGATGGATTTCCCCTCGGACTAATCTTTTCTGTAGCTTGAAGGATACCGATGCATCCCTCAGTTACTATCTTTCAACGGGCAATTGGGCGCACAAGAAAAGAAAACCCGAAGAATGGACGAGATGGGCACTCAAAGGGGCCTCATCCAAAGCAGTTGTCGATCATCCTGATCTAATTTCCCATAACGGGGTACCTGGGCCACTAACCTATGAAGTGGAACTCTATCAAGGATGCGTACGCTTCAAGAGGGGATGTAAATTTTGTATAGAGCCAAAGAAAGGAGTGCCACTTTGGAGGAGGGAAGAGGATGTGATCAAGGAGATAGATACTGCCATAGGTTCAGGTATTGTCAATGTTAGAATAGGCGGAGCAACTGATATCTACACTTATCGAGCCGAGGGTGTCGAGGATATGGAATATCCCATTCCGGACCCAGAGCCAATATCGAAAGTCCTACTTGGGGCCAGGAGTAATGAGAATCTGGAAATTCTACATGTTGATAATGCCAATCCTTCCATTGTGGCACAAAATATCGAGGTGTCCACGGAAATTACCAAATCTCTGGTTGCTAATCTATCGGATGGAGCCGTACTCTCCTTTGGGTTGGAGTCCGCGGATCCAGATGTCCATAAGGAAAATTGGCTCAATTGCGACCCAGAGCAACTGAAAGTAGCTATCAGACACATCAATGATTATGGAAGGGAAAGGGGCCCAAGAGGTCTTCCAAAGCTCTTGCCTGGGCTGAATTTCATCGCAGGTCTGAATGGTGAGTCAAAAAGAACTTACGAAATGAACCTACAACTCCTAGATCAACTAAAGTCAGAGGGGCTATGGATGAGGAGAATAAATATCAGACAGGTCGAGGGTAAGGGTTTCCAAGATATTCCCGAACAAGAGTTTAGGGAATTCAAGGCATCTGTAAGGCAGAATATCGATCGACCAATGCTGGAAGCGATGCTCCCCCTGGGGACACACCTGAGGGATGTTTGGTGGGAATCTAGGGAGGGTAGGATAAGATTGCCAGAACACGTCACTGATAATTCATACAGAGACCCATCTTCACACGGTTCGGCCGGGATAACATTCGGAAGACAGATAGGTGCTTATCCGATATTAGTTGGGGTGCCATATGCTATCCCGCTCGAGACAGAATCAGACATTATAGTAACGGGCCATGGCATGAGGAGTATCTCAGGGGTCGAGGTCGGTATTGATATTAATTTGGCCACAAGGAGCCATCTTGAGGCATTGCCTGGTGTGGGTGGAAAGGCATCATGGAAGATAGTAAGCAATAGGGCCAGAAGAATGAACAAAGGGCTGGGTCCATACAATAATGTCGAAGAAGCTTTTTCTGAAGCTGGAGTCTCAATGCCCCCACTCGCCGAAGATGTATTCGTAACGAAGTACTGAGGTACACGGGGTAGGAATAGTCATATTGTCTTGAGGTCGGCTAATCATTGATAGGTGTGGTTGCGAGCAACCCGCTTGGATTGATATGAGGGAACTACAATGGAAGAGGGCAGTGTGAGAACAAGAATAATTATCATAGGGACTCTAATGATGTTCCTCCTTATGGCTGTGCCTGAAACTGCCTTCGCGAACAGCTCGGGAAAAACCGGTTCCACAGATGGTTGTGGAACGGGCTCATGCCATTCCTCTTCCTCCTCCACTGTCTCTCCCAGCCTTTCTGGGACTCCCGCTTCAGGATATGTTCCAGGGTCAACTTACTCACTGTCAATAAGTGCCTCGGGCGGACCAACCGGCAGTAAAGGAGGTTTCAATCTCGATTCTAGCCAAGGTTCCTTCTCTAATCCCGGATCGAATGCGCGCATCTCGTTTGGGGAGGTCACTCATTCAAACTCAAACTCTAGATCGTGGACCGTAGATTGGATAGCTCCAACGATAGGTTCTGGAGATGTTATTTTCTACCTTGCTGTCAATCTTGTGAATGGCAACGGGGGCACCTCAGGTGACTCGTGGGGAGCCGACTCCTGGACAGTTTCAGAAGTATCTACGTCTACCCCAAGCACACCCTTCACAAACAATCTGGGGCTCAATCAACCTGGTTCAGATAGAGGATCAGTCTTCAGCCACTCGATTATAGATTTGAATACAGGATCTCCAACTATTGTACTCTCAAATGGCAGTTTAGTGACTTTCAATAGTAGTGGGAGCCCTGTCATAACTCATGATGAAGTAATCTCAAGCGCAGGAGATTGTGCAATACTCCAGAATAGAACACTAAGATGTAGCGGGAGTAATAATTACGGACAATTGGGTCTAGGGTCTAATACCCTCAGTAATGGAACGGTAGATTTCGGAACTAGGACTCCCGTTTCCGTATCAGATGGAAACTATCACAATTGTGCAATATTGGATGATGCTTCACTTAGGTGTTGGGGCAGGAATAATCATGGTCAATTGGGCGATGGTACAGCCGCCAACAGTAACTCTCCCGTTGTTGTGGATTTGGGAGCTGGCAGAAGTGCGATTTCTGTATCAGCAGGAAACGACTTTACCTGCGCGATTCTTGATAATGGGGAAGTAAAATGCTGGGGCTTCAATGACTTTGGAAATTTAGGCGATGGTACCACTACAGGTAGTATTGTCCCGGTCCTAGCAAATCACTCAACAGGACTACGGGCAACATCTTTGTCCACAGCTGGTTACAGTGTCTGCGCGATCTTCGACAATGGCTCAATCAGCTGCTGGGGAAAGTCCTACACGGTATCAACACAAAATGGAGTAGTAAGTGGAAGCTCGTCACAAATTCAGCTCCCATCTGGAAGGACTGCCTCAGATATTGATGGAAAAAATTGGCATACATGTGCGCTTCTAGACAACGGCTCAATAAGCTGTTGGGGCGTTAATACTCATGGCCAATGGGGGGATGGAACATGTAGCTCCAGTACAAGTACATGCACGGGAACCGACGGAAATAATCCATCCTATGCATTGTTGCCCTCGCCTGCGATCGCCCTAGCTACTGGGACTGAGTCCACATGCGCGATTAATCAGAGCTACTCATTGTATTGCTGGGGGGCCCAATCAGGAGAATTTGATGGGACCCCAAATGATATACTATCTCCATATCTAATGGATTTCAACAATACTACTCTGGGAGAATCCATCGGCTTCTCGGACCAAGATCTGGATGGGGACGGGATCTGGAATGTCTTGGATTTGCATATTAACAACGATAGTGATGGGGATGGATTCAACTCTTCAACAGATGACTTTCCGAATAATCCCGCCAGATGGGAAAATTGTCCAGACGGTCAGTGGGGAAGACTATCTTGCCAGCTCGCACCTTCCGGTCACTTCTCTTACGAAGGGGCGCTTTTCTACGAGTACTGTGTAGCAGGGACATATCAGCCGGAAGAAGGCCAATCAGGATGTTACTCCTCCTCAAGTGGATACTACGTTCCAATCGATGCATCTCCTGGACAGCAACATTGCGATGCAGGATTCTATCAGCCCAGCTTAGCTCAGACATCATGTCTCTCTTCACCTCCTGGGAATTACACCAATAACCAATATGGGGATGCGGACGAATCCACTCCGACACCTCTCCAACCAAGAAGCGCGAAATACCTAGGTGAAATAGGGAATAAATCTTGGTCTAGTGACCCAGGGGATATATTCTCTGTATTTGTTCCAAGAGACTCCAGTATCTCATTGGAACTTTCATTGGAACAAAACTCCTCAATACCATCAGACTTTACTGTAACCCTGTACAACTCATCTATGTCTCTGATTGCAACTTCTAGTGCCTCTAACTCCGGAGTTAATACCGCTACTGTGTCCACAAATGGAACTTCCTTCTCGAATTCCTCAACTCTGCTTATCTCAATCGTTCCGAATAACTCGACATATGGGAACTATAGTATGACCCTATGGCTAAACTCAATTATACAAAACTCTCCGATTGGAAACCATTCTGAGACAATTGATGCTGAAATACAGATTGGATACTTCCAGTGCCAACCTGGGACATACCAAGGAAAGTCAGGAATGCCAAACTGCGATCAAGCATCATCTGGAAGGTATGTATCAGTATCAGGGGCAATTTCTGAAGAGATATGCACTCCTGGAAGCTATCAGTCTCAGATAGGACAGACTTCGTGTATTCAGGCCACACCTGGTAACTTCGTATCCCAGTCAGGAGCCGCGACACAGACTCCTGCGGCCCCCGGTCACTTCGTATCCCAGTCTGGCGCAACATCTCAATCTCTATGTACGCCAGGTAACTATCAACCATCCTTTGGACAGACTTCGTGTTTGTCATCGGATGCCGGCTACTATGTCTTATCCAGCGGTGCAAGCAGTCAAATCCCGTGTTCTCCGGGAACCTACCAGTCACTAAGCGGACAGACATCATGTATCGATGCTTCATCGGGATATTATGTTTCGAGCTACAATTCTACGACTCAGACCCCTTGTATCCCAGGTACATATCAGCCTCTTTCTGCCCAGCAATCATGTCTTACTTCGTCTCCCGGATATTACGTCCCCGGATCTGCTAGTACGACACAACTCAGTTGCAACCCGGGTTTCTTCCAGCCTTCCTCGAATCAAACATTCTGTCTTCAGGCTACCCCTGGTAATTCCGTCCCGTTGAATGCATCGCCCTCCCAGACCCCTTGCGCTCCAGGGACTTTCCAGCCGGCTTATTCAGCGACTGAATGTAACAATGCCTCGCCTGGGCACTATGTCGATTCCTCTGGGGCGGACTCAGAGACCCCCTGTTCTGCTGGGACCTACAATCCCGTCGAATCAGCCACCAACTCTTCGTTCTGTCTAAATGCTGACCCTGGTAACGCTGTTCCAACTAATGGATCTTCATCCCAGACTCCCTGTACTGAAGGTAACTATCAGCCCCAGACTGGTCAAATATCCTGTATTCAAGCGCCCCCTGGGTATTATGTCAACTCAACAGGATCGATCTCAGCTTCCCCTTGCCCTCCAGGTTATTGGGGCAATCAGGCTGGCCTCCCCGAATGCCTCGAAGCTAGTCCAGGATTTTACACAGATAGCATTGCATCAATTTCCCAGACTCCCTGTCCTGCAGGTACATACAACCCCTCTTCCGGTGCTAATGATTCAGCATCTTGTTCTGAAGCCGACCTAGGAAACTTTGCCTCTACCTTAGGTGCATCTTCACAGACCCCTTGCTCCCCTGGTGAATATCAGCCATCCACGGGTCAGGAATATTGCTTAGAGGCAGACTCTGGATACTTTGTTGATTCGAGTGGATCAGGGTATCAATCAGAGTGCCAGCCCGGGGAATACCAACCTTCGAGTGGTCAAGACTCCTGTTTGAAAGCAAACCCTGGATTCTTTGTCGATATAGCGATGTCCACAACACAGTCCCCTTGCCCCTCTGGGACCTATAACTCCCTTGAGTCAGCAACTAGTCAATCATGGTGCTTAGGTGCGGAGGCAGGATATTATGCCCCCTCCCCTGGTTCATCCAATCAGTCCCCTTGTCCTCTAGGAAGCTATCAAAACCAGTCCAATCAGTCGTCCTGTTTATCAGCTGATCCAGGCTACTACGTCTCAGTAAATGGCTCCATAACCCAATCTCCCTGCTCTCTGGGAGAATATCAGCCGTCAACAGGACAATCTTCATGCCTCGATGCAGATGCAGGCTCCTTCTCCTCTTATGAAGGGGCTGAATCTCAAGAAAACTGTTCCCCTGGAACTTATCAACCATCCACAGGGCAGTCATTGTGCTTAGACACAGATCCTGGTTATTACGCTCCTGAATTCGGTCAATCCGAACAGACGATCTCTCCTTTCGATCAATTCGTACCCGAATCTGGAAGTCAATTGACAGAACAATGCCCCATCAATCACATAACCCTCCAAGAGGGAGCGACTTCAGTCGATCAATGCCTCCTAGACTCAGATGGAGATCGATTACACGACACTACCGACCTGGATGATGATGGAGATGGAATCAATGACGTCGTTGATACCTGTCCCTTAGGGGAGCTAGACTGGCTTTCAAACTCAGAGACAGACTTCGATCAGGACGGCTGCTTGGATGAGACCGAGGACTTGGATGATGACAATGATGGATTCCCAGATGCTGAGGACGACCTTCCACTGGACAGTAACGAATGGTCCGATAACGACTTAGACGGTATTGGCGACAATTCAGACACAGATGATGACAATGATGGGTCATCTGACTCTGAAGAAGAAGTAAGAAAAACAAGTCCCACAGATTCAGATTCGGATGATGATGGCTTCATGGACGGAGTTGATGACTTCCCACTCAACCCTTCTGAGTGGACAGACTCAGATGGAGATGGAGTAGGGGATAACGGCGATGCGTTCCCAAATGATCCAGATAGGCAAGTAGAAGAGGATTCTATGGCCATGCTCATATTTGTAGGATCAGTGGCTACTATAATCGTCCTTGGCCTAGGCGGTTGGCTAGTAATGCGGAAGAAAGGAGATGATGATGATTCATCATACTTCCAAAAATCCAGTGTAGATCAATCTGATGACACATCATATGATGCATCCACCACTCTTTCCAACGTATCTGTCCCAGACCGTATATCTCCCAGATCAGAAGAAATTACTCCTCACTCTACATTAGTGGCTCCGAGTGATGCAAAGCTCAATGAAAACGGTCAATTAGTCTGGGTGGACGGCTCTGGAAATGTATACTGCCAGAACCCAGATGGATCAATCCTGACCTTTGACTCTTCCACTGGTTCTTGGGGCCCTATCTGATATCTAGAACTGAATGAGGTTGGCACCCCATGCCAAACCACCGCCGAATGCCACGGTGACAACCAAGTCGCCCTCTTTTAGAAAGCCCTCTTCGAAGGCCTCATGCATGGCAATCGGGATGCTAGCGCCTGCCGTATTCCCATATTTGTGAAGGTTTGTGTAAGTCTTATCCATGGGCAAGCCGAGATTTTGCATTCCCGCCTCTATGATATTGATGTTTGCTTGATGGGGAATGATAAGATCCACCTCATCAAGAGTCCTTCCAAATCTCTCTAAGACTCCTAAAACTGCCTGCGGAAAAGCTTCTATCGCAAAGTTCCAAACCGCCCTTCCATCCATATGGAAGTATTGCATTCCCTCTTTGAATTCCTCACTGGGTATTGGCACCCTGACTCCGCCCGCTGGAATCTCAATTACATTGGATCCAGAGCCATCGCTCATTAACCATGATCCAATTATTCCCTTCTCCCGGGGGACCTCAGAGAGAACTACGGCACCAGCACCATCCCCAAAAAGAACACACGTGGAACGATCCTCCCAATTGAGAATTCTAGAATATACCTCTGAACCAACCACTAACACATTTCGATATCCCTTCGTTCCAGCAAATCTAGATCCTACGTCTAAGGCATGTACCCATCCCGCGCAGACCGCATTAATATCGAAGGCCCCGCAATCGGTACACCCAAGTTTTTCTTGTACTATTCCAGCAGTAGATGACATTGGTACATCAGGGGAAGAAGTGGCAAGAATCAGTAGGTCGATATCCGAAGCTTCCAAACCTGAGTTTTCCAATGCGACCTTGCATGCCTTCACGGCTAGATCGGATGTACACACGTTAGAATCAGCGATTCTCCTATTCTTCATGCCAGTCTTCGTAGTTATCCACTCGTCACTAGTATCTACTATCTGAGCCCAATCCTCATTACTCATTTTCCGAGGGGGGACGTAAGATCCAACTCCGATGATGCCAACAGGTGCCATACCAATCGATAATCCGTGAACATCGATGACTTACAGTCTTGCCCTTCAATTATGCTTTAGACAGACGTTAAGGGGCTCCGAGAAAAATCCAAGGCTCCATCTTCCTCCTTCTCTCCCCACTCCACTATCCTTCACTCCGCCGAAGGGAACTCGCAAGTCACGATGTAGCCATGTATTCACCCAGACCATTCCAGTTTGGATATTCTCAGCAACTCTTCTACCCCTATCTAAGTCACTCGTCCAGACACTACCTGCTAATCCATATCGAGTATTATTGGCGATTCCCACGGCTTCACTTTCGGAATTGAAGCGATGAACCGTGACAAAGGGTCCGAAAATTTCCTCCGTAGAGCATCGTGAGTCTGCCGCAAGGCCAGTCACCACAGTAGGAGCCATCCAGTTACCTCCTGCTAGGTCCTTTGGAAGACAGGGAATGCCACCGGTTACAATTTCCCCTCCCTCTTCAAGGGCGAGGGAAACATAACTCTCAACCTTCTTCAGATGATCTTTGGATATGAGTGCGCCAAGTTGTGTTTCTTCCAGCATTGGATTGCCGATTTTCATTGATTCTACAGACTCAATGAACAGGCTCAGGAATTTTTCATAGATTGAGTCCTCTATGAGAATCCTGGAGCCACAAAGGCAAACTTGTCCTTGATTGAGAAATGCGGCCCTGGTAACTCCCTCAACTGTCTTCTCCAAGTCACAATCAGAAAAAACAATACTTGCATTCTTACCTCCTAGCTCCAGACTTACCTTCTTGAATTGAGGTGAGGCGGCCGATGCAACTTTGGCACCAGTTGAGGTGCCACCCGTGAATGAAACTAAGTCAACTTCCGGATTACTTGTCAATGACGAGCCAGCTATTCCATTTCCATGAATAAGATTCACAACTCCAGGGGGGAGTCCAACCTCATCCACTACCCTCATCAGAAGATCTGCAGTAAGGGGAGTAAGCTCACTAGGCTTGCAAACAACCGTGTTGCCCATTCCTATTGCAGGTGCAACCTTCCATGAAAGGAGATACAGAGGGAGGTTCCAAGGAGTAATCAGTGCCCCGACTCCTACTGCTCTGAGGCTTACTATATTCGTTGCATCACTCATTTCGAACATCTCATCTTCCTGCTCCCTAATCATTCCTGAGAAGAATCGAAAGTTTGAGACCGAGCGATTGGCATCCACAGAACGTGACAGGGCTATGGGCTTCCCAGTATCCAGACTCTCCAGATATGCGATTTCCTCATGCTTAGACTCCAGGCAGTCAGCTATCCTATCGAGCCAGTCAGCTCTCTCCGAGGGCTCAAGGGCACTCCAGCCAGGTAGGGCGTTCCTTGCCGCATCAACCGCAGAGCCAACATCTACATCCCCCGAGAGAGGGAGGCTACCGATTATCTCGCCAGTCGATGGAGATGTATTTTCCATCCAATTTTCTGAAGATGGCTCTACAAACTTACCTTGGATATAGTTGAGCACTCTCATCATGATCCCTCATTAGAGAATGGATCACTCCTAGTTATGCCTTCAGAATATTCATTCCAGTCCATTGAAAATCTATCTCTATCCGGGTCCCATTCATCCCAGGTAACGACCTCTTCCAAGGCTCCTCTGAGATTATCAGGAACTATTCCTGGTACAATGAAGGCCTTCTGACGATGCAAGGGATATGGATTTCTGAGCTGTATCCCCAAGACGCCTAGAACCGCCCTAGCAACATACCATGTAGCTTGACTATTCCAACCATGAGCGATTTTAATCACAATCCCTAGTCCATTAGGCCAATCTGGATGTTCTACAGACAGTCCAAGAAGCCCATCCGCACCTTCCTTTGCCAGTATCTTCCCTTCGCCTGCTTTTAGGCACGTAGAGTCAAGCCTATTGAATCCCCCAACTAAGTCCGGATGTTTATTCATGGCATCCCATATCCAGTCTTCTTCTTTCTCAAATGCTAGACCTGCGAACATGACCGCTAATTCATCCACTGTATTGGAAACTGTGGGTAGCCCACATCCATCTTTGGCTACTCTCTTAGGGGTCCAGTCCGGCTTCCCCATCAATCTTCTGAGGACATCCAGATAAAGTGGGAACCAGGGGGAGCTTGGCAGGGTGTATCCAGCCCTACTAATGCCCATCAACCTCATTGCCTTCAACATAGCAGCATGCTCGCCAGAGCAAGTATGAAACCACCTCCTAGGTCTCCTAACCTGCCTCCCAAATTGTATCAATGGAACATCAAGAGGGCACTGCATCAGCCCCCATTCTGACTCGCTGAGAAGGGATTGAGCGGCCGCTACATGTTCAGTATCTCCATTATGGGAGGAACAAGCAATGGCCATCTGCTCTGAGCTAATTCCTTCCTTGGCAAGAACATCGCCGAAAGTCTTCATCATTAGAGGCTTCATCATTGATCGTCCATAGACTAATACGTTCCCTCCAAAAGAGTGGACTATTTCCTTTCCATGAGCCCAAGCAATCGCTCCATGAATGGTATTCTCTGATACATCCATTCTTCGAAAATCCACCAATGGCTCCCATTCGACATCTCTTCCCGTGGCTATTCCCTCGTGCCTTTCTCCTAACGGGTTTGATGGGTAAAGGGAGGACCCCGGCCTTCCAGGAGAGACCGATGAAGGAACCTTATCATGCTCAGCCAACTAGACACCCCCATTCACTCGGGGAACTACCTTAGTCATGAATGCAGTCATATTTCTCATCACTCTATCGCTATCATGATTGAAGAAGTCAAACCAGCACATCAAACGGTCATCGCTATCGTACCTCGCGATTATCTGTTCAACTACTTCATCCGCATTTCCAATCACAGCATTATCGACAGCCCTGTTGACCTTCGAAGGATCAATCGTCCCTTCCAATGCATTCCAATAAGTGGACAAAGCCGATTCTGCTTCCATCTTAGCCGCCTCACTCCTCTCTTGGGGACTAAGTCCCTGTTCCTCATTGATGAAGACCATCACTGTACGAGGCATCATTGATCTTTGCCAAGGCCCCCCCTTAGAATGATATGATTCCCTCATCCTATCATGCGTTCCCTCGATTACGTGAGGGGGAGTAATAGAGAGATTGAACACCTGAACGGGCATCCACTCGTTTACTTCCCTTTGCAGTATGGGGTCATGGCTTCCAAGAATTAGATTAAGTAAGTCCCTATTCCAATTCTGTGGAATTATCTTTATTTCCTCGAAATCATATCTATTCCTAATTTCTATGGAATCTGGTAAATCATCCAAACCATAGTGCGTCAATGCCTGTTGCTGTACTCTTTCCCAATCTCCATCACTTCTGAAGTTAGATCTAGTAAGAACAGTCTTTGCAACCATATCACTAGATAGAACGTCCCCTCTAAGGAGTCTAAGGAAAATCTCAGATGCTTCTGCGAATATCCTGCCTCTCAAAGCAGGCCATGCCTCTTCCTCCACAGGATCCCTGGGGACTATGCCATATGGTCTCGCCATGAACTCGAACCTTCCAGCACTGAATCCGATGTGGAGACGCCTACTTTCATTGGGGGCAAGTCCGTGCAGGGATAAGAATGAACCCACTCTTTCAGCCTGTGCAATTGGTCCACCCGAGGCTAGTATGCTCATCACAGCACTTCCAATCTCCATTCTCTCGGTCCTTGATATGACCTTCTGTGCAATTTGAAAGAAGTCAGTACACAATCCTACTTCTCCAGGATAATGTGGTACAACCGGGTTCAAATTCCGCTTCTGAATCTCCGTTGAGAGATGTGCCTGAGCCACCCATCCGACTCCAAAACCAAGTTTATCCGCATGCACAGCTTGATCTAGAAAGCTAGAGAACATCTCACTCTCGGTAGGGATAAAGCCGGAAGTGTCAGGGGTCTGCGAAATGGAGAAGAAAATATCGAACTCCATATTATCCCTCAGATAGATCGCATTCTTCCGCCGTCAACGGCGAGACTCACGCCTCTTATCGCCCCACTAGAAGGCAGGCAAAGCCATGTAATGGCAATAGCAGTCTCAAGAGGATCTATCAGCCTTTGAATTGGGACGCTACTGATCCAACCATCGTGAACCTCCTCGACCCCTTTCCCAGTCTTTGCTGAAATAGAATCTGCCAGCGAACCCAATCTATCAGTATCAGTAAATCCTGGAAGTATATTATTTATCGTTACACAAGGAGGGAGCTCTCTTGAAAGTGATTTTGACCAAGATGCCATGGCACCCCTCAGTGTATTAGAAAGGCCAATATTATCAATAGGCTCCCTGACTGAAGTCGAAATTACATTCACAATCCTTCCACTTCCAGCCTTCTCCATTCCAGGTACGAGGCCCCTTGCAAGAATATGAGACGCATGTAGGTGTCTAGCGAAGGGACCCTCGAAATCTTCTATCGAATTATCCAATAGTGGGCCACCAGGAGGGCCTCCAGAATTATTCACTAGGATGTCTATACTTCCAATCTTGGAAACAAATTCCGAGATTCCGTTCAAATCCTCCATGTCCAAGGAGAAGTATTCGTGATCAGAGCCATGCATCTCTGAGATAAGAGACTCAAGGGCATCAATGGATCTTGCACAGGAGATTACTCTACATCCGGCCCTAGCCAGCATCAATGATGTCGCTCTGCCTATTCCCTTGGATGCACCACATACCAGTGCTGTCTTTCCTTCTAGTATTCCTTCCGCAAAGGGAAATTCACTTGTTAGTAGATTATTTTCCATTTCTTTCACCTAATCGATATAATGGGCATAAGACTCTTCACTGAGCTTCTGTCTAACAACATCCAATACCTCTTCCGGAGCATTCCTGAATGTCGGATTCTCACTAGAGCCTTGAGGATGGCGCATCTCTGTCCATCCCCCCTCGTCATATGCAATCAGTGCCTCCTTCATCAAGACTCCTGCAAGAACAAGGGTCCCGTAGCAAAGATCCTCATATGTCATCCCTCTAGTGACCGAGAGTTCCCTTCTGAGTAAAATCTCCCCCGTATCTATGCCATTATCACAGAAGTGGCAGGTCGAGCCAATTTTGATATCATGGTAAACCGACCACGCGGGTGATGCTGATCCTCTACACTCAGGAAGCAATCCAGGATGCGCATTGACTACTCCATCTTGGGGGAAATCCAGTATCTCCCCTCTGATAATCCTAGTACCCCCAAAGACAATCAGATCTAGATTCATTTCTTTAATGTGAGGCATAACTTCAGATGAATTATGAATGGGCACTGTGATTACTGGAATTCCATTGCCTACGGACTGCTCCTCAATTGTCGGAGCTATATCTTTGCCCTCGATCCTCTTCAGAAACTTCTCCCTCTCTTCATCGGCAATAGGGGAGTCCTCTTCGATAATCAGCTCAGGAACATGTTCCGCCGATAAGAGCTGACGAAGCATCTCTCTACCGTATGGGTGTTCTTTCAGAAGAAGAAATACAAACCTCGGCTTGGTCATGTCACTCATGCTACGCAGGGGCCATAGATACCCATTATTTTCGGTTGTCCGAAGAGGTAGAAAATGAACTAATATTCTCCCTATTCAGGCCATCCAAGCCGAAAATCTACTATTTTATTAATTTCATGATCAGTCTTAGCATATGAGAGTCGAGATATTCCAGGAGTTCTATGATAGCCATCCAGTCCGGATATTGTTACACCACCCAAACTATGGATGTCGACATACCCATCATTGACATATCCATCCGAATCGAATTCGAACCAATCAACTGCCAATGTCAGGAAGTGGCACCCATTAACCAACTCAGTATCTCTGAGCAATGTTAGCCCCATTCTGACCTTCGACTCCTTCACATAGGGCGCCATCCAACCCTCGACCGTCTCTGGTGTCAGGCCAACTTCATGAAACTCACTCGATTCCCTAGGGTATCTAGCACTTGTCTGATGTGCCTTCTCAATTATTTCTTCATTAACATGACTAAATGTACATATCCCAGTGGACTTGATATTTTTGTAAGTGTGAGCATCATCTCCAGGTGGCCTTAGTACAAATCCCATTATTGGAGGGCTTGAACCAAGGTGAATAACCGATGAGACTATCGATAGATTATCTCCGTATTCTGGATGGTGGGTACCTACTAAAGTGGCACTCTTGAATCCACTCAGACTGTTGACAAATCTCGCTCTTTTCCTACTTTCCCATGACATTAAATCTTCCGATTTCAAGAATGTCCAATCCATTTTATCACCATCTTAAGGTGTGACTCTGCTTCGATCCCGGGGGAACAAAACAACCTCTCTGACATTCCCTGCCCCTGTAAGGACCATCAACAAACGAGCTACTCCTAGACCCCAACCTGCATGAGGGGGCGCCCCATATCGGAATCCATCTGTGTAGAAAGAGAAATCATCTGGATCGAGTCCCATGTTTCTCAGATTACTCTCTAGGACATCCACACGATGCTCCCTAGCTCCGCCACTAGTCATTTCATCACGACCATAGTTTAGGTCGAATCCTCTGCTTAGTTGCCCCCCTGAAGAGCCCTCCTCTCCCTCCTTGTGATGTATGTAGAAAGGCTTCATGGCCATTGGCCATTTTGGGATGAAGTGAAAACCAGGAAATTTAGCGGCTATCAAGTCGCAGTGATGACTCTCTATGTCATCTCCCCAATCGATTTCCCCTCCTCCTCCTTTGACAATTTCAATAGCATCACAGTAAGGTATTCTGGGGAATGGTAAGCTAGGAATTTCTATCGTGATTTTCCCCTTTCCCTGGGACTCCCTGTATTCGTTAACTTTGTCCATGAGATGCTGGTCATTTACTTTGACTTGAGACCAAATATAATGTATCATTCTCTCTTGTACTCCCATGACATCTTCATCATCCATCCAAGCACCCTCAATATCAAATGAGATGAACTCATTGAGGTGCCTGTAAGTATCATGTTTTTCTGCTCTAAATGCAGGTCCTATCTCGAAAACCCTCTCTAATCCTCCAAGGATTGCTAGTTGTTTGTACAACTGTGGGCTCTGGGAGAGAAAGGCATCAGTCTCGAAGTACTTTATGGGGAAGAGATTCGTTCCACCTTCTGCCGCCGCCGCTATTATCTTAGGACTATTAATCTCTTGAAAGCCCTCTGAAATTAGATGATCTCTGCCGTATTGCAGAACTCTTGATCTTAACTGGAACATGGCATTAACATGCTCCCTTCGAAGATCTAGGTGCCTGTTGTCCAACCTTACATGAAGTCCAACTTGAACATCATCAATTACCCCTATTGGGAGAGGGGTGGAAGCTTCTGCTAGAATTGTTCCCGAGGAAACATTGACCTCATACTCAGGCAGGGGAACTGGCTCTCCTTCTCCTACTTTAGGAGGCCTCTTCTGAGCTACCAATCCAGTAACCTGAACGGTCGACTCTCTGGATGCCGATTGTATTGAGTCAAAGGAATCTTCATCCATGTTGTCCCTCTTGAGGAATGCTTGAATACGGCCAGTACCATCCCTTAGCAGCAAGAAGCAAATCGCCCCTCTGCCCCTGACTGTCTCAGCGTATCCGGAAATAGTTACCTCTGATCCTAGCAGAGACTCACCCAGTTCGACAACCTGTCCAATTGTATGGCTCCTGTAAGAAGTCGGTTTCCATTCTGTGCTGTCACGCATGATGTTCGCAAAGGGTCCGAGTTATCAACGGTGCTCATTCCTCTTCTTCGGCCGCGACCTTGGCTGATATCAAAAGAAATGCAGTATGGCCAATAGGGGTATTTCCCGGCCTTACTCCTCCTCTGCTGGCCTTGACCCATCTCCTTTCGATCATCTCTCCTGCCCACTCAACTATCAGGCCGTTTTCCTGCGCAGACTCCCAGCACTTCTCTAATTGGATTGTGGTCGGGCAGTAACAAGCTAGTCTCCCACCAGCTCTAAGCAATGGCTCTATTTTTGGAATCACCATCCATGGCTCTGCAATATCGATTATAGCCGCATCAAGACTCCCGCATTTTTCAATCACTAAATCCCCTATGCTTGCAATATCCCCCTCGACGAGATGCCAGTCAGGAAACTCCGGCAGGACTTCAGACAGTCTTTCCATGTTCATTCTCCCTACTTCGGCATGCTCAGATCTAGACTCTACTGAGATCAAGGTTCCAAGAGATCCCATCACATTAGCCAGATGCATTGCCAAACCACCAGATCCATGGCCCCCTTCTAGGACTCTCGAACCAACTCCTATCCCCATCCAAGATATCAGGAAACCCGAGTCCTTAGCACCTATGACCTGAGCCCTCCTGGCCATATTCCTCCTAGCTTCAGGAAGCGAGGGATCAACGATAGTAAGGGACTTTTGCCCTACAGTAATTCTATCTCCGACAGAATATCCTCTCAGTAACTCCTCCGCATCAAATCTGCCCAGTCCCTTGACTTTAACCTCGCCAGCGACCCTTCGGAGTAGATATGCCCTTCCGTCATCCTCTCTGAGCGCTAGCCATTCGGCCTTTTCGCTAGTTGCCACATGCCCCGGATAGCAACTTAAGATATCAATTAAACCTCGACTAAATATAATCAAGTGCACTATTGATGAACATGGTTATACGGCGAATCTATGCGCTTAGAACGATGAGGTATGCCACACTGTATGGTTTATTTTCTTCTGCAACCATGGTTTCACTTGTTCTTCTAGCATCGTTTGTTTCTACAGTCTCCGTGGACGAGTGGGATAATGAGAGTCAAGAACTACCTCAAATTGAAGCTAAAATGTACGCCGTGAGTCCAGGGCATACAGTATTCGGAGAATACGTAGGGGCCCATTGGTGCGGCCCATGCATGAGTAGCGCATCGCCATCTCTTGATAATCTGAAGACTTCTAACCCAGAGGACTTCACGTTCGTGTCCTTTTTCCAGTCTAGCTCCAGTGGTTATCCAGATGATAGTCCGATAAATCGACGAAGCCACGTCTCTGCTGCAGCCTCCGGTATTCCAGTATTTTCGTTCGCTGATCAGCAAACTGGAGCCTGTTACAAGGTCGGCGCGGGCGGTTCTAACTACTATGACTCCGACTATTCAGATGGCGGGTGTATGGATTCTGATACTTCCAATTACGCAATGCAGTTGGAGACACATTACGACCAATCTACCGATCAAGTCACCGTGACAGTCAACTCGATGTACACTGGCTCTCTAAGTTCTGTGTCCGTGTTCTTGTACGCCGCAATCACTGAGAAGGTCAGTCCTGACGCTTACGATAACGGAGTAAAGCCACATCACAGTTTCAGAGAATGGCTCCTAGCCAGTCATAACAATGGCTTCGAACAACTCACACTAACTCCGAACGTTCCAGTGGAGAACTCATGGCAAGTCCCACTCAGTGCAGTCAGGGCTGCAGGGGGTTATACTCAATTTGAGAACTTCTGGCCTGTTCTAGCATTGATGGATGGCCCTCACACTACATACAACAGCTTCCTTTCCTCAGTAGACCTAGGTATGATTCCACTAGTCGATATAGGCGTTGATGAAATAGTTATTTCAAATAGAAATGGCCATTCAGGATTCGTTTCAGGCGATATTCTAGATATCTCTTGTAGGGTTTCCAATAATGGAGTGGAGGAGTATGACGGCGGTGGCCAACTAACGATTAATTGGATGGATGGTTTGACAGAGAATGAAATCTCCTCATTTTCCATAGGGGACTTCTCAGTTGGAGGGTCCCAGACGTTCAATGCCTTCTTGGATACTACTGGAATTGATATCACAGCTCTGGGGTCAACAACGATTAGGGCAAAGATTTCAGAAAATACGGGAGATAGAGCTCCTTCCAACGATATCTCAGATGCCACAGCCCTCCATGATATGCCGCCAACCGCTAGCCAGCCTTATTCGAGTGATACCACATCAGTTGATAGAGGATCATCTGTGAGTTTCGAGGTCTCAGCAATCTCTAACGATCTGGTTGACGACATCACTACCATGCAACCCTACTTGGAGTACGCATCATCATCAGGGATTTGGAGTAATGCTTGGGTAGCCAATCATGCCATTATTGGATCTGGTGAAAACGCGAGGCACTCATTCGATATCGATACTCCCTTAGATGCTACAATGGGGGATTACGATCTAAGGGTAAAATGGGTGGATTCCTCTGGGCAGACAAGTGATTGGCTAACATCCGAGAAAGCATTCTATCTGCAAAATTCACTTCCACGCGTTCTTGGCAACAGTGACATGACTTACGCTGGAGTGCCAACAGTCAAGGTACAGACCTCTGAGATGGTATCAGTAGTCGGATTGGTATCAGATGCAGAGACTTCACTCTTCAATCTGGAAATCTCAAGCTCCGAGCCCGAGTTTATCGGCTGGCACCCTTCTTCTCTTGAGATAGAGGTAAGATTCGATGACCTCCTACTCGATAGTCAAGGATCCCCCATCCCACAAGGGATGCAAATCACTGTCCATGACGGTGATGAGGATAACACGGGTCTGATGATGTTCAATGTTGTCGAAAACGGAGCCCCTAGATGGTCTCCAATCCCAATTCATTCATTCCACGAAGGTGGATCTGCCAGTCTTGGACTGACGGATTATCTCTCAGATACCAATGATAACGGGCAAGTGGTACCAGTTTCCGGTGTGACAGTAGAGATATTATCAATATCCGATGAAAACCTAGTCGATGCCAGTATTTTCGGTCAGACCATCAACGTCAACTCATTGGACGATGACTCAAATGGTTTCGTAGAGATTTCTTTGAGGGCCAGCGATGGTGGCAAATCTTCGGACACTACTGTAACCTTCCACGTACTCAATGTCAATGACGCCCCTATAATAGACTCATCAGGTATCGATGATGTCACCCTGAAGATGGAGGATACGATAGAAGTCAATCTAATCGATAGGATTTCTGATATCGATGATCCCGATGAGGAAATTTGGATAACTGCCACCAGCTATTACCCTGGTGCGGTGTTCTATGATCCAATCACTGGCATAATGACCGCCGATTGGCCAGAAGAAGGATCTGATACGATAACTATCACTGCTGAGGACCGCCATGGAGCATCTTCATCGGTCTCTCTGACTTATGCTATTGTGGATGACATACCTCTCGATTGGGATGAGAACTTCGAAATACAAGTAGACTCATTCGATATCGGGGCCACTCCAAGCGTAGAGATATCAAATATAGGCGATGAGTCATTGACCGATATTAGGGTGACTTGGACAGTTTGCAACAAAATTACAGGAATTTGCCACAGCGCCGGATCTTCTTTCAACCTGGGGCCATTCATTATCCTCCCAGTCACTGGAAATGGCTTGAGCGCTGGGGACTACTTCACATTGAGTATTCAAGGGGTCGATGAAAATGGCTTCGACAGAAGGACGACCGAGCAGAAGAAATTCGACGCAGTCGTTCCACAAGAAGAGGATGGAAGTGAATCCACAGTGGGTCAGCAAGGTAATGATGAGAAATCCTCGGGCAATATATTCTTGGTCGGAGTCTCAGTTATCGGTCTGATTTCCGTTTTACTTATCGTCCTAAGTATCAACACCATTGCCAGGAGGGGCTCAAGGAGGGATGCAATAGTCTCACTGGGCGCTCCTACGTTCAATCAAGTTCCTCCTCCGATCATGCCTCCAATGCCAACCCAGAAATCATCCCCCCTCCCTCCTCCTCCTCCTATGACTCCCCCGCTTCCCCCTGGTGGCCTTCCTCCTGGGTGGACAATGGAACAATGGCACTATTATGGCGAAGAGTATCTGGACAGATTCTATCGATGAGACAACTTTAGGGCCAGATGATGCCTTTTTTTACATCATCGTGATTAACGCACCTTCAAGAAGGTGCTATCATCAGGGGGGGATGAGGCATGTCCATGGGGGATGAAGAGCAGACCGACTCCGACAATGAGTCAGGTGTCAATGAGTATCTCGACACTTGGGAAGAAGGTCCTGCGTTTGGAGTAGGTGAGGACAAGGACCCAATTTGTGAGATCCCCGTGGATAAATGGGTCTCAGAACTCAAGATATCATCAACTAGTGAAGTACCTATTCCCGAAAATCTCGTTGACCAAGTAATTGGTCAGGAGGCCGCCTCCATTGTTGTCAGAAAGGCCGCAGAGCAGAGAAGGCACATGATCATGGTCGGAGAGCCAGGTACTGGAAAATCAATGCTAGCTAGGTCAATGACCGAGTTCTTACCCAAGGACAGTATGGAAGATGTTCTCGTCTACAGGAATGTGGAAGATGAGAACGAACCTAAGGTCCGTACAGTTCCAGCTGGCCGGGGTTCTGCCATCATTTCCGAGAGAAAGGCGCAGATCAGGATTCAGAGAGAGAGAACCAACAGGACTCTCCTGTTTGTGGTAATGGTAATCGGAGCCGCCCTGCTATTGGCAGTTTTGCAGACGGGGGATATCATGACTCTTATTTTCGGGTCATTCCTTCTTATTTTTGGTTATTTCTTCCTCAGGACTAGACTTACTGCAGGAGATGAATCTAATATACCGAAACTCCTAATCAAGAGGGGCAGGAATGATGATCCTCCCTTCATAGATGCTACTGGTACTCTATCTGGTGCTCTCTTGGGGGACGTAAGGCACGATCCATTCCAGTCTGGAGCCGACCTAGCCACACCCGCACATGAGAGAGTAGAGCCAGGGGCAGTCCATAGGGCAAACAAAGGGGTGCTATACATTGATGAGATTCGAATGCTGAGGATGGAGGAGCAACAAGCACTACTCGTGGCAATGCAGGAAGGTGAACTTTCCATCAGCGGGCGTTCCGAGAGATCTTCTGGCGCGTTAACAAAATCTGAGCCAGTTCCTACAAATTTCATCCTTGTAGCCGCAGGAAACCTAGACAGTATCCAGCAGATGCATCCTGCACTGAGGAGCAGGATTAGGGGATATGGCTACGAAGTCTATGTGAACACAGACATGAGGGATACTGAGAGAAATAGGAGGAGACTGGTAAGATTCATCGCTCAAGAAGTTAAGAATGAGCAAAAGAAGGAATCCGGTAGGGCAATACCTCATTTCAATAAAGAATCAGTTGGACTTATCCTCAAGGAGGCACAGAGAAGAAGTGGCAGGAGAGGCAGACTCTCACTGAGGCTTAGAGAATTGGGCGGCTTAGTCAGAATCGCCGGCGACCTTGCATCGGAAGAAAGTGCCGAGCTTGTCAGGGCTGAACACATTTCAAGGGCTAGGGCGATTGCGAAACCTCTGGAGCAACAAATAGCCGACAGATTCCTTGAGAGGCAATCAGAGTATGCTATGCTAGTAAATCGAGGAACAAGGGTTGGCAGGGTTAATGGATTAGCCGTGTTGGGTGCGGATAGCGGCCTTTCGGACTTCTCGGGGGTCGTTCTTCCGGTTGAGGCAATGGTCACTCCATCTCAAGGTAGATCAGGACAGGTAATCGCTACTGGCGGATTGTCCGATTTAGCAAAGGAAAGCGTAACCAATATCAGTGCAGTGGTAAAGAAGCTCACTGGAAAGGACATCAAAGATTTTGACTTGCATGTTCAGTTCCCAGGTACTCACAATGTGGATGGAGATAGCGCCTCGATAACTATGGCCACTGCGATTATTAGTGCCTTTGAGGGAGTCCCCATAGAGCAGAATCTTGCAATGACCGGTTCTCTGTCCGTCAGAGGAGAGGTCCTTCCTATCGGAGGCGTCACCGCCAAGATAGAGGCAGCGGCCAAGGCAGGAATTGAAACCATCATCATACCCCGTTCTAACCTTCAGGATGTGCTCATTGACGAGAAGTACGAGTCAATGGTCACCATAAAGGCAGTCGATTCTTTAGACGAAGTTCTGCAACATGCACTAGTCGGCTCCGAGGACAAGGTAAGTTTGGTAGAAAGACTAGCTAGTGTAATCGATACCTTCTCTTCAACGCAAGATACGAAGCCCTCTGTCCGATAACCGCTCTAACTAAGTCCCTCTGCCCTCACGCATAGCGGGGTGGATGCATTGGTGAAGATGGCAGTTGTTGCTCATGGAGGGGCTGGACCAGGCCCTGAAAGACAGAAAAATCTGCAGAGGGCAGTAGATGTTGCTTCGAAGCTTCTTCTCTCGGGGGCATCCGCTACTGAAGCCGCTGTAGAGGCTTGCGTAATCCTGGAAGATGACCCAGTATTCAATGCAGGCACAGGGGGCGTCTTTAGAAATGATGGATCCGTACTCTTGGATGCCTCAATACAAACTAGCGACGGGAGAGTCGGCTTCGTGATCGCTATGTCAGATACTCCAAATCCAATTAGAGTGGCCAAGGACTTACTAGATGAGCCAATTAATGGCCTAACTGGTCCCGGAGCGAGAGTATGGGCAGATCATAGGGGGCATACCAAGGAAAAAGTCGAGGGCCGCCCACCAATGGAGGGGGATGGTGATACCGTAGGGGTCATCGTTAGAGACTCCTCAGGATCAATGGCATGCGCCACTAGCACGGGAGGATGCAGTCACAGGCCACCTGGAAGAGTCGGCGATGTCCCTCTCCCCGGCTCTGGTTTCTGGGTTAATGAGGCACTGGCAGTTGCCGCTACGGGAGAGGGCGAGGAAATAACAAGGGCACTACTAAGCTTCAGAGTGAGTAGTAAAGCAGGCTCTCCTGAATGTACCTCCTTGATTGATGCCCTGAAGTGGGGATTGGATAATCTGATTTCGGATAAAGCATCGGTTGGCCTCATTGCAATCGGCAGAGAGGGCCCGGGAATCGGATTATCCAACACCGTGATGCCATGGGCTTCTTGGATTGAGGATTAGTCTTAGCAGGGATGCGCTTAAGGAGGGCCCATAGCCCGCTCGACTTGGTGGTAACTTGTCAGACGTCGAGACTAGGATTGTGCAGATAGCCCAAGTATTGGGGCAACTGGAAGATAGCCAAGTTCCCCGAAACATCAGGGCTTCTGCCAAGGAAGCAGTCGACCTTTGGCTTTTGAACAAGAATAAGGATATGGATGTCAGACTTGGGATGACCGCCTCTAAGTTAGATGAGATATTTAACGACGCCAATCTCCCTATTCACTACGGGCCCCTGTGCCTGCAGATACAGACTGCATTAGAAACGCTGATGGCTGAGTACAAGAGAAGTAGATAATCTCAAGTCTTCCTTCTCTCAGCTGCCTTGGCTCTGAAGTTCTTGTAGCCACACTTTCGACATGATGAGGGCTTACTGCCCCTGTGGGTCGCTGAGCACTTCATGCAAATCCACTTCTTCAGTAGACGCGCTTCAGCTACCGGGTGCCTCTGAGCCATGAACCCGCCGACCTACCAACCATACATAACCGCTTCGTGAGATATTTCCTTGGCTACATCGCCCGATTACTTCCAAAGCATTCAAACACCCCCTGCATCGGACGTCGCTCGGTGCCTGCCAGCGTAGTACTCGGAGCCCAGTGGGGAGATGAAGGAAAAGGCAAGGCCATAGATCAGCTCGCCGCAGAATCTTCTTGGGCAGTGAGGTTCCAAGGAGGGAATAATGCTGGACATACTATAGTGCTCGGGGACACCACTCTAAAGTTACATCAGATCCCTTCGGGTGTAACGTCTACAAGTTGTAACCTTGTACTCGGAGATGGAATGGTGATAGACCCATGGGTGCTTGAGGAAGAGCTTGATAGGTGGTATAATCTAACTAAGGAGAGGCCAGAGGGAAAGAGACTTTTCATCAGTGAAAGGGCAGCCGTCATCCTCCCTTTCCATAAATTGTACGATAGTGCCGATAAGGTGGTTGGCACTACTGGCCGAGGAATTGGTCCTGCTTACAGGGATCGTATTGAAAGAGTCGGCATCAGATTCGTCGATATCCCTTTCTTGATCGAGGATAGTGACAAGATCGAAGAAACGGTCGATAGAATGAACAAACAATTAGACTCAGTTGGTGTTTTAGAAAGAATAGAGGTTATTTCATTCAAGAGTCAACTGAGGTGGATATTAGAAAGATATGGGGACTCGATAAAGCACACTGGATCAATGATTGACATCGCTCTAAAGAATGGAGAGAACGTACTGCTGGAGGGTGCCCAAGGAGCAATGCTCGATATTGACCAAGGAACTTACCCGTTTGTTACATCCTCCGTAACAAGCAGGGCGAATGCCACGCACGGAGCTGGCATACACCCCGGCCATGTTACTAATTGTTTTGGAATCTCAAAGGCTTACACAACTAGGGTGGGAAATGGCCCCTTTCCTACTGAACTTCCCTATGACGAAGGACCGGGTCAGCACATGGCCATGGTGGGACATGAGTTTGGCACTACTACGGGAAGGCCCAGGAGAACCGGGTGGCTGGATATGGTCTCACTGTCTGACAGTCACAGGGTGAATGGGTACACAGGCATAGTACTCACTAAGCTAGACGTTCTTGGGGGCCTGGAAGAATTGAATATATGCACGAAATACGATCTCGAGGGTAAGTTAATTGATTATATGCCAACTAGCTGTGAAGAGCTAGCCCTCTGCAAACCAGTTTATGAGACGCATCCTGGATTCCCCGCATTATCAGAACAGGAATGGATCGAGATGGCTGAAATTGCTAGGGAGGGAAAGGAAGGTTTCAATGTCCTACCAGAAACTGCACTATCGTATGTTAGAAGGATTGAGGAACTATCGGGAATTCCCATTGTCAGTATTGGGGTCGGACCAGATAGAAAGGCGTCAATAGCCAGCCTCGGGGGCCCTTTCGATGTTGACCCCGAAGTGGCAACCTTCTAATTGACACGCTTAGACGCAGGGTCATGGGTTTCAAGTCAAATGCTCGTAAGAAGAGAGAGGAGTCCGGTGATACTGGTGATTCGAAGAAGTCCAAAGAGGAATTCGTAGGGCAGGTGAAGTGCGACGTTTCAGGTTGCAAGAACTGGGCGGACAAGAAGGTAGGAGGGAGAAAGCTAGCCTTCGATAGGGCCGCTGACGTTTGGGGGGAATCGGGACTCAGTAACGACTCTAGGAGAATAACCGTATGCAAGTCTTGCTACCGCACTTGGAAGAAAGCCAAGAAGGACGAGCCCACAGAATGGTCCTGATTCAAACTCAAAGAAACTATGACTGAAGTGAGCGAATGAATAAAGGAACAACGAGCAGAGTTGGGGACTTCATTTCAGGCGCTTTCTTGTTCTGTTTCGGCTTACCCTTCACTCTTGTTCCTTTCATGATATTTTCAACTGGAGCTTTCCTAGCGGATGGAATCTTCTTCACCCTATTCTTGTGTGCCTTCACTCTACCTTTCTTAGGGGCAGGTTTGTTTGTCCAATACATGGGTGCATACACAGTATGGATAGCGATTAGAGGGGAGATTGATCCCAGTTCCATCCCTAGGGAGCTAGAACCAGGTCCTGGTATAATTTCTATCTCGGAGCATCCATCAAGTGTCTATATCGGAGAGTATCTAAGGCAACCTGAAGCAATCAACGGTAGAGATTGGTATAGGAAAGAGAAATCCTCGCACCGACTCTACTACTATGCCCAGAACGAAGGAGGCTCTGCTGGTTGGAGCCTAGATAACAGAAATGATGCAGGTGCAAGGGATTGGTTCGATGGCGGATGGATGCCATATGAGGGATTTGAAATCCCTCTTGGGAGAAAGAAGTGGAACGTCGATGGTGAGGGTTGGGTTGATATTGAGGAATCAGAGGCACCTGAAGGGAACAAGAATTGGTGGGAATAAGCAACACTCATTCAGGTTATCCAACAGTAACAATGTTAGATGAGAGCCGTCAGCGAGTGATATGCCTGAACAACCAAGGAATGAACCGATATTGGGATATGCCCCCGGCAGTCCTGAAAGAGAGTCCATAATGGAAGAGATCGATAGGCAGATGTCAGAGATACTGGAGATACCTTGTATTGTAAATGGTGAAGAGGTTTTCACTGGAGTTACCATGCAACAGGTAATACCTCACAATCACGGGCATATACTGGCAAATGTCCACCTAGCTGGTAAGGAAGAGATTGAGTCCGCATGCTTGTCTGCTGTCAAGGCACAGCAATCTTGGATCGATATAGGACTGGACGCAAGGTGTCAGATTTTCGAGAAGTGCGCTGATCTACTTGCTGGCGAGTGGAGGGCTAAGGTAAATGCATCCACCATGCTCAACCAATCAAAGACAGTGTTCCAAGCAGAGATTGATTCCGCCTGTGAGCTCATAGACTTCTGGAGGTTCAACTGCCACTATGCGAGAGGATTCCATGATGACTTCCAGCCGCTCGTCTCCCCTCCTGGTGTAGTGAACTCCACGGAGATAAGGCCACTAGAGGGATTTGTCTTGTCAATAACCCCTTTCAATTTCACAAGTATCGCAGGAAACCTCCCAAGCGCCCCAGCCATCGTTGGTTGCACCAGTGTCTGGAAACCAAGCAGAAACTCATACTACTCAAACTACTTTCTCATGAGGTTAATGATGGAGGCAGGACTGCCTCCCGGAGTCATTAATTTCCTTCCTGGATCTGGTGCAGAGATTACAGGAACGGCTCTTTCCAATCCTGATTTCGCAGGTCTCCACTTTACTGGATCAACAGCAACATTCCAAGGCCTCTGGCAGGAGATAGGTAGGGCATTACCAAATCTAAATTCATATCCTCGGATAGTCGGTGAAACTGGGGGTAAGGACTTCATCGTTGCTCATCCTGATTGTGATAGAAGAGGACTTGTAGTGGCCTTGTTGAGGGGCGCATTTGAGTATCAGGGACAGAAGTGCTCTGCCGCTAGCCGTGCTTATGTGCCAAAATCTGTTTGGAGTGAAATATCAGATGAACTAATTGATGAGATTGGAAGTATATCGATGGGGGATGCCAGAGATTTGACAAACTTCATGACAGCCGTAATTGACAAGAGGGCATTCGATAAGATATCAGGTTATATCGATCGTGCGACTAAGAGGGATACATGCGAAGTCGTCTGCGGAGGAGGATATGATGACTCAGTGGGGTACTTCATACAGCCAACAATAATCCTGACTCAGGATCCTAACTCGGAGTCAATGATAGAGGAGATTTTCGGACCTGTCCTGACTGTCTACCTGTATGAAGACGATGACTTTGAAGAAGTGCTGAAGATTTGTGATGAGGCGTCTCCTTACGCCCTTACCGGCTCTATTTTCTCGAGTAGTGAGAAGAACATACAGAAGGCATTCGAGGCCCTCAGATTTACTGCCGGTAATTTCTACATCAATGATAAGCCAACGGGCGCAGTTGTGGCACAGCAGCCTTTCGGTGGGGCGAGAGCATCAGGTACCAATGATAAGGCAGGGGGCCCCCTCAATCTATTGAGGTGGATTAGTCCCAGATCGATAAAGAGAACTCTCGAAACCCCTCACGACTGGAAATATCAATTCATGCAGTCCGATTGAATCTGCCAAAGTTAATGTAGCTCCTCGGAATCGCAAAATACTGGGGAGCATTTGCTGAGAGGCCACCACGTGTGGCGACCCATAGACCTGATCTGGATAATACCAGCGGAGGGAGAGAAATGGATACGAATATCGCATACGGATTGATGATTGCAACGCTTGGTGTCTTCGGTTACATCGGATATCAAGCATCGAACGCCAAGGAGATCGAGGCTGATGACTACCTTTCAGCTAGAGGTTCTCAGGATTGGTTGAGAATCGGACTCAGCCTATTCGCCTCCGGAATGGGAATTTGGATCCTATTCGCACCGTCTGAGGTTGGCTACTACGGTGGGTTCTGGGATGTCGTTGGTTATGCCGTCTCTGCATCCACGCCTTTCCTCCTACTGGCATATGTCGGTCCGATGATTCGAGAGAGGCTTCCCTCAGGTGTGACTCTGGCTGACTATGTCCGTATTCGCCTAGGTAGGCCAATGCAGGTCTACGTGGGTCTGATTTCGGTCCTATACATGTTTACATTCCTTTTCGCCGAATTCACTGCAATTGGAAAGGCAATGGAGACACTCTCAGATATGGAGCCATTGATTCCGATGGTACTAGTGGGAATCGTAACTGCGGGCTATATCTCCACTGGTGGCCTTCCTGCATCTCTCGCGACCGACAGAGTTCAAGCGTGGACCATCATGTTCCTCGTAGTCACCCTATTGCTCATTTTGTTTGGCGGAGATATCGAGGGATTGATTGCTGATGCTAAGGCATACAACCCCGAAGATTCATGGAGTATCGGCTCGATGTCGTACATGGATTCGTTTGAATCAGGTCTTGCACTAATTGTTGCAATCACCGCAGCAGAGATGTTCTCACAAGGCAACTGGCAGCGGGCTTGGGCGTCTGAGTCGGACGAGGCTCTTACCAAGGGCGCTTGGCTTGCTGCAGGGTTGGTGCTACCATTGGTATTCACTATGGGGGTACTAGGTACTGTTGTAGCTGGACAAGGGGCTGTAGACGATCCATCGGCCGCCTTCTTCTATCTGATCGAGGATGCAGGCGTACTCCTCGTAGCGGCTTTCATCGTCCTGGCCGTGGCTCTTGTGTGCTCGAGCGTCGACACTTTGCAGAATGCAGTTGTCGCCTCTGTCTCGAGGGATCTCGGCGATGGCATGATAGATCTACGGATTGCTCGAAATATGACAATCTCGCTAATCCCTGTGGCAATTTACCTAGCTACTGGTCCGACAATTCTCGGACATACATTCGATGCCTTAGGCGTTTTTGGGATATTCCTTTTCGCTGACCTGCTTGCAGCTGCAACGGTAATGCCAGTACTCCTCACCCTCTGGGACAAGGTGTCATCCAGGGGTGCGCTAGTTGGAGCTGTTTGTGGACTGCTCTCCGTAGTATTTTACGGCACATATACTGCAGATATTGGAACTGGCATCCATTACGTCTTCTCGCCAACCAACGAGTTCGGTCTAGCGAACCTTGACGTCTTCCTTTCAGCAGTCATAGGCTCATCACTAGTCACGGTTGTAACCTCCTACGCACTTCCTGATGCCGAATGACTGTCTTTGCGCTTTGTTCATGAATACAGACTCCCTCGCGTCGCCGTGAATGGAAGGGCGCCACTGTCTATTCTTCTTCCCTGGAGGGGAGTGTGGAGGCCAATGTGGTCCCGCAGGGAGGAAATGGGGGGGTGGATGTTCATCCTGTTCGTCTTCATCATTGGAGTGACTTGCGTCGCGATACCCTACTTCGCCTCAAACAATATCGCAGCAAGCTATCTTGGTACCGTCTGGGACCCTGAGATCGCATTTGATAGGGACTTCCCAGTGATCAATTGGACAATAATTCCCTATGCCGCCCTCTACCTGTTCTATCCCTTTACCTTGTTACTCGCTCCTCGTGATGACAGGGGCAGGATGGAACTCGCATTGGGAATACAAGGCCTGTTCCTAGTGACAATGTTTTGTGTACTATTCTTCCTAATCCTCCCAGCTGAGATAGATCTTAGAGATCAGTTGGACACTCATTGGGAGAGTAATCCGCCTAATTGGCTAGAAGATGCTCTATTCACTTTCATCCATGCCTCTGACAATCCTTGGAATGCATGGCCGAGTCTTCATATCGTCCATTCTTATCTTCTGGCTAGGCTGATGACTTTCTGGGTGATCAGAGAGTATCCGGAGAGTAAAGCAGCCTCCTTCTTTCTGGTTATTCTTTGGATTGAGTGGGTACTCCTCTGCCTAAGCATTCTCGCCACTAAGCAACACTACCTGTTCGACCTCATAACCGGTGCATTAGTAGGAGTAACTTGCTGGAGGCTCTTCCAACCATTAATGGATATGGTCGAACGCAGGGGGCCATCTGAGATGGCTATCGAGTTCGGCTGGCAGAACTAGTTATTGTATACTATCGGAAGAAAGGAGTTAGCCGCAGTCTCACAAGCGTTTGCAACATCATCCATCCTCTGTAAGACTCTGTACATATGCATAGCCGCTAAAGCATCGTCATCGCCTTCTGAGAACACAAGTGATGCGGCCCTCCCCTCGACTAGATCGGCCTCGTGCTCAGCCAGGTTAACCTGATCGACCAGGCTACCAAGCTTGTCCCTACCGGCTCTGGTGTACCCAGATAGTGTTAGGTCACGAAGGGCAGTTACTGACTCCTCGTACAGGGATGCAGTCTTCGCCACTGACTCGCCCATCTCCTTCAGG
>MDSV01113839.1_pt1 | contig 38892 bp, 39 predicted proteins | sample 810851 | NCBI WGS metagenome assembly MDSV01 (sample SAMN05326640, study PRJNA326480) | marine metagenome | isolation source: seawater | place: Atlantic Ocean: North East | collected 2012 | reverse complement strand
TTTGTGGGGGTGTAGCTCAGTTGGTTAGAGCGCCTGCCTGTCACGCAGGAGGTCGCCGGTTCGAGCCCGGTCACTCCCGCCACATAATGATAATCATTTTCATCTAGAAACTTGCAAATAAACATTTTTTGATCAACATTAATGCTTCTATCTGTCCTGTACTCTTAATGTTAAAATGTTATAAACATAAATAGTTAATATAATAATCTCTAAACTACGAGTATTAGAGCAGGTATTAATTTAAAATGATTTATAACTTTTTATCAGAATATTTATCTATAATAATATTTTTATTTATTGCTTTATTTTTAAGCATAGGATTTATTTTAGTTAATTTCTTAGCTTCACCCTCAAACCCAGATCCTGAAAAACTTTCAGCTTATGAATGTGGATTTGAAGCATTTGATGACTCTAGAATGGAGTTTGATGTAAGGTTCTATTTAGTAGCAATATTATTTATCATATTTGACTTAGAGATAGCCTTTTTATTTCCTTGGGCTATTTCTTTAGGAGGTATTGGAGCATTAGGATTTTGGTCAATGATGCTTTTTTTGGGGATATTAACAATTGGTTTTATCTATGAGTGGAAAAAAGGAGCATTGGAATGGGAATAAAAACTAACATAACTCCAAATAAAGAAAAAGAAATTCCAGAAGAGTTTAAAAATTTAGCAAAAGATTTTGCTGAAAAAGGATTTATAACTACATCGTCTGAAAATTTAATAAACTGGGCAAGAACAGGATCTTTACACTGGATGACTTTTGGACTTGCATGCTGCGCTGTAGAGATGATGCAAACTTCTATGCCAAGATATGATTTAGAGAGATTTGGAGCAGCTCCAAGAGCATCACCTAGACAATCTGATGTAATGATAGTTGCTGGAACCTTAACTAATAAAATGGCGCCAGCTCTTAGAAAAGTTTATGATCAAATGCCAGAACCAAGATATGTTGTGTCTATGGGCAGTTGTGCTAATGGAGGTGGTTATTATCATTATTCTTATTCTGTAGTAAGAGGATGCGATAAAATTGTTCCAGTAGACATTTATGTTCCCGGTTGTCCCCCTTCTGCCGAAGCACTTTTATATGGAATTTTACAACTTCAAAAAAAAATTAGAAGAGAAGGGTCACTTCAGAGATAATTATGATTGCTGAAAATTTACAAAGACTTGAGAAAACAATTAACTCCGAACTTTCTAGTAAAATAAAAAATTCTTTCATACAACATAATGAACTTTTGATTGAGATTAAAGAGGAAGAATTAATTGAAGTCGTTCAATTTTTTAAATCTAATGAGATTTGTAAATTTAGACAGTTAATAGATATTGCTGGAGTTGATTACCCTGAGGAGGAAAAACGTTTTCATTTAGTTTACCTATTTTTATCTCATGAAAATAATTATAGGATTAAACTTCTTATAAAGATTCAATTAGATCAAGTCATAGATTCTATCACTAAAATTTTTCCCTCAGCTAATTGGATGGAAAGAGAAGTTTTTGACATGTATGGAGTAAAATTCAAAAATCATCCTGATCTAAGAAGAATTTTAACAGATTATGGATTTAAAGGTCACCCATTAAGAAAAGATTTTCCTTTAACTGGCTTCAACGAAGTTAGATATAGCGAAAAAGAAAAAAAAGTTATTTATGAACCTGTTAAACTTGAACAAAATTACAGAAATTTTGATTTTGAAAGTCCTTGGGAAGGAACAAGTTACCTTAATGAAGTAAAAAACATAGATAAAAATGAAAAAAAAAACTAAGTCAATGAGTCTAAATTTCGGTCCACAGCATCCTGCTGCGCATGGAGTTCTTAGATTGATATTGGAATTAGACGGAGAAATTGTAGAAAAAGCAGATCCTCATATAGGTTTACTCCACAGAGGCACTGAGAAACTAATTGAGCAAAAGACTTATACTCAGGCTTTACCTTATTTTGATAGACTTGATTATGTTGCTCCAATGAATCAAGAGCATGCTTTTGCTTTAGCAGCAGAAAAACTATTAAACGTTGAAGTTCCAATTCGAGCAAAATTTATTCGAGTAATTTTTTGTGAAATTGGTAGGATTTTAAGTCATATTTTAAATGTTACTACTCAAGCTTTAGATGTAGGCGCTCTAACTCCTTCTCTTTGGGGTTTTGAAGAAAGAGAGACACTTATGACGTTTTATGAGAGAGCTTCTGGATCAAGATTACATGCAAATTATTTCAGAACTGGAGGGGTACATCAAGATATTCCGTTAAAGTTAATTGAAGATATAGAGAAATTTTGTAGATCTTTCCCAAAAATAATAGATGATTTAGAGGGTTTACTAACTGAAAATCGTATTTTCAAACAGAGAAATGTGGAGATAGGTGTTGTAACAAAGCAAGAGGCTTTAGATCATAGTTTCTCTGGAGTAATGTTAAGAGGATCCGGTATTCCTTGGGACCTCAGAAGATCCCAGCCCTATGAAATTTACAAAGATCTAGATTTCAAAATACCAGTTGGAAAAAATGGAGATTGTTATGACCGTTACCTATGTAGAATTGAGGAAATGAGAGAAAGTGTAAAAATTATTTTACAATGTATTGAAAGAATTCCTAAAGGGCCTGTTAAATCAATTGATGGAAAAATCTCTCCTCCAAAAAAAGACGATTTAAAACAATCTATGGAAGCTTTGATACATCATTTCAAATTATTTACTGAGGGATATAGAGTTCCAAAAGGTGATGTTTATACAGCAGTTGAAGCACCTAAGGGTGAGTTTGGTATTTATTTAATTTCAGATGGAAGTAACAAGCCATATAGATGCAAAATAAGAGCACCAGGATTTTCACATTTACAAGCAATGGATTACTTAATACGCGGACACATGTTAGCCGATGTACCTGCTGTTTTGGGTTCTTTGGACATAGTTTTTGGAGAAGTTGATAGATGAGTGTAAAAAAGGTTCATAATGATCAGCCAGTTGACTTTATATTTAAAAAAGAAAATTTAGATAAAGTTGATATTATATTGAAAAGATATCCTATTAAAAATAAAAAAAGCGCTGTAATGCCCTTACTTTATTTGGCTCAAAAACAAAATGATAACTGGATACCTTTAGCAGCAATGAAATACATAGCAAAACTTTTGTCTATGCCATATATTTCAGTTTATGAAGTAGCAACGTTTTATACTATGTATAATCTTGCACCAGTAGGAAAATATTTTGTACAAGTTTGTACAACTACACCCTGCTTAATTAGAGGAGCAGATAAAATTGTGAAATTATGTAAGGACAAAATTTCACCTAATGAAAATGAGATCTCTAAAAAAGGGAATTGTTCATGGATGGAAGTCGAATGTCTTGGTGCGTGTGTAAGTGCACCTATGATGCAAATCAACAATGACTATTATGAAGATTTAGATGAAAAAAGCACAATCGAAATCTTAGATGCGTTAATAAAAGATAAACCTTTAAAATCAGGTTCTTACAGAGGTCGTAAAAATACCTCACCAGAAAAAGATTATTCTACAAATGGAGAAAAACATGCTTAAGGAAGAAAATAGAATATTTAAAAATTTGTACAATGAACTTGGATGGAAAATCAATGATGCCACAAAAAGAGATGATTGGAGAAATACTAAGGATATTATTTCTAAAGGGCGAGATTGGATAATAAACGAAGTAAAAATTTCTGAATTAAGAGGAAGGGGTGGTGCAGGTTTTTCTACAGGTCTAAAATGGTCTTTTGCACCTAAGGAAGTTGGATCCAGACCACATTACTTAGTTATAAATGCTGACGAGTCTGAACCAGGGACTTGTAAAGACAGAGATATTTTGAGATTTGAACCTCAAAAACTGATTGAAGGTTGCCTAATTGCTGCTTACACAGTGCAGGCCCATGTTTGTTATATTTATATTAGAGGAGAATATTTTAATGAAGGACAAAGACTTCAAGAAGCAATCGATCAAGCGTATGAAAAAAAATTTATAGGAAAAAATGCTTGTGGTTCAGGATGGGATTTGGATATTCATATTCATTACGGAGCAGGTGCCTACATATGTGGTGAAGAAACAGCTTTACTTGAGAGTATAGAGGGAAACAAAGGACAACCAAGATTAAAACCACCTTTTCCAGCTTTAGTCGGATTGTATGGAAGCCCAACAATAGTAAATAATGTAGAAACTGTAGCTGTTATACCAACTATTTTGCGTAAAGGAGGTAAATGGTTTGCATCAATTGGCAAACCTAAAAACACAGGATCAAAAATATTTTGTATTTCAGGCAACGTGAATTCACCATGTAACGTTGAAGAGGAAATGGGAATACCATTAAAAGAACTAATAGAAAAACATGCAGGTGGAGTAGTAGGTGGATGGGATAATCTCCAAGCTGTTATACCTGGAGGTTCCTCCATGCCTTTATTGTCAAAAAAAATATGTGACTCGATCACAATGGATTTTGATTCTCTAATTGAAAATAACAGTGGTTTAGGTACAGCTGGGGTCGTAGTTATTAATAAACAACAAGATATTATCGCTTGCATGACAAGAATTGCAAGATTTTATAAACATGAAAGTTGTGGTCAATGCACTCCTTGTAGAGAAGGATCAGGATGGATGTGGAGAATTCTAGATAGGATAGCAAAGAGAAAAGCAACTTACAGTGATGTTGAATTATTAGCAGATGTAACAAAACAAATCGAAGGCCATACTATTTGTGCTTTTGGCGAAGGATCTGCTTGGCCAGTCCAAGGATTGTTGAGACATTTTAGAAAAGAAATAGAAAGTCGATGTAGGGAAGAACCTTTAATAAAGAAAAAAATTGATAATCCTTATTTAGTTGATCAACATTTGTTAGAAAATAAAAATGCCTAAAATATTAATAAACGGTAAAGAAATTGAATTCGAAAAAGGCATGACAGTTTTGCAAGCCTGTGAGCTTGCAGATGTCGAGATTCCAAGATTTTGTTACCACGAAAAATTATCTATAGCAGGCAACTGTAGAATGTGTTTAGTAGAGATGGAAAAATCTGCAAAGCCTATAGCATCGTGCGCAATGCCAGCTACTGAAGGAATGAATATAAAAACAAATACTTCACTAGTAGAAAAAGCTAGAAAAGGAGTAATGGAGTTTTTATTGGCTAATCATCCTTTAGATTGCCCTGTTTGTGATCAAGGCGGTGAATGTGATTTACAAGATCAATCTTTGTACTATGGAGTAGACAAGTCTAGATTTTCAGAAAATAAAAGGAATGTAAAAGAAAAATATATGGGTCCACTTATAAAGACTCAAATGACTAGATGTATTCATTGCACAAGATGTGTGAGATTTGCAACTGAAGTTGCTGGTGTTCCAGAAATTGGTGCAATAGGTAGAGGTGAAAACATGGAAATTACAACTTATTTGGAAAAGTCAATGGAGTCAGAGTTATCAGCAAATGTAATAGATTTATGCCCTGTAGGAGCACTAACATCAAAGCCTTATGCTTTTGAAGCACGACCTTGGGAACTTAAAAAAACAGAAAGCATAGATGTAATGGACGCTGTTGGATCGAGCATAAGAGTTGACACATATAATTGGGAAGTAAAAAGAATCTTACCTAGATTAAATAACGATATTAACGAAGAATGGATATCAGATAAAACAAGATACTCTTGTGATGGTCTTTTAAAACAAAGGCTAGATGTTCCATATATTAAGAAGAATAACAAATTACAAAAGTCAAATTGGGATGAGGCAATAAATTTAATTATTAAAAAGACTCAAGAAATTAACCCTAATGAGATCGCAGGACATATTGGAGATATGACAAGTTTAGAAAACGCTATGGCTTTTAAGAAATTATTTAGTTTTTTTAAAAGTGAAAATTTAGAATTTAGAGAAAAAAATTTTTATATTAATACTGATGAAAAGATGAATTATATTTTTAATTCATCTATAAAAGGAATAGAAGAATCAGATTTAATTCTTTTAGTTGGCACAAATCCAAGACATGAAGCCACAATGTTAAATGCTAGAATTAGAAAAACTTTTGTTAAAAAAAATATTCCAATTTACTCAATAGGAAACCCTGGAGATCTTACTTACAGTTATAAGATTATTGGTAACAAAACAGATGATATAAAAAAGATTATTAATAACGAAAGTGATTTTTCAAAAAAATTTCTATCTTCAAAAAAACCTATAATTATAATTGGGGAATCAGCCCTCGAATTAAAAAGTGGTAAATATATTTTTGAAGAAATAAAAAAATTTTTAAATAAAAATAATTTTATCACTAAAGATTGGAATGCTCTCAATATTTTAGTTCAAAATGCATCTACTGTTGGATTGATTGATTTAAAAATAATAACGAATAAAGATAATGATTACTCCTTTTTTGAGAAATTAAACAATAATAAGTTCAAATTTTTATATTTGTTAGGTTCGGATAATTTAGAAATTAAAAAAAATAATGAATTTATTGTATATCAAGGCAGTCATGGGGATAGAGGAGCAGAAATAGCTGATGTAATTTTGCCGAGTGCTGCTTTTACAGAACAAAATGGATTATATGAAAACTTGGAAGGTAGAGTTCAAGAATGTAGAAAAGCTTCTTACCCAATAGGAGAAGCAAAAGAGGATTGGAAAATATTTAATATGATACTTAAAAAAATAGATGAAAAAAATAAAACTTTAAAATTTGACGTTTTAAAAAAAGAGGTAATACAACAGGTTTTAAATTTTAAGGGTCTAAGTGAACTACCAACAAAAACTCTGGTAGAAAATAAAGAAATAATTTCTGAATTTATCAGTGAAGAAATAACGATAAAACCTTTAGACTATTATTACTCTAACTCTATATCACGTGCATCAAAAACAATGAGTGAATGTCGTCAAATTAATAAAAAGGTGAAGAAAACTGGTTAAAATCTATGATAGAGAATTTTCAAATTTTAGTTCAAGAAATTTATAAAATTTTATTTTTACTTGTCCCGATTTTAGTATCTGTAGCTATGATTGTATGGCTTGATAGAAGAGTGTGGGGGCTAGTCCAAAAAAGAAAAGGTCCGAATGTAGTAGGGCCGTTTGGTCTTTTTCAGACTTTAGCAGATGCATTGAAATATATGTTCAAGGAGATAATTATTCCTGCAAGCGCTAATAAAACTGTTTTTATTTTAGCTCCTATAGTAACGATGACTCTAGCTTTAGTTGCTTGGGCGGTTATCCCAATGAGTGAAGAGCTCGTATTATCTGATATAAATGTTGGAGTACTATATTTATTTGCTGTTTCATCTCTTGGCGTTTACGGAATAATTATGGGTGGATGGGCCTCTAATTCGAAGTACCCTTTTTTAGGTGCTATAAGATCTGCTGCGCAAATGGTTTCGTATGAAGTCTCAATTGGTATAATTATAATAAACGTTCTTCTTTGTGTAGGATCATTAAACTTAAAGGACATTGTCTTAGCACAAAAAGATCTTTGGTATGTCGTTCCTCTATTTCCTATGTTTGTTATCTTTTTTATTTCTGCTCTTGCTGAAACTAATAGACCACCCTTCGACTTACCTGAGGCTGAAGCAGAATTAGTAGCTGGTTACCAAACTGAGTATTCAGGAATGATGTACGCTATGTTTTGGTTAGGTGAATACGCAAATATTTTATTGATGTGTGCAATGGGGGCAATATTATTTTTAGGAGGGTGGCTACCAATTATCGACATTTATCCATTAACAATAGTTCCACCACCAATTTGGATGGTATTAAAAATTTTGTTTTTATTTTTTTTATTTGCTCTTATAAAGGCGATTGTACCTAGATACAGGTATGATCAACTTATGAGATTAGGATGGAAAATATTTTTACCATTTTCATTAATATACTTAATATTAACTGCGAGTTTTTTATTTTATTTTGATAAATTACCAAAAGGTAACTATTGATGAATTTTACTAGATTATTAAAAACAGTTTTTCTTATTGAATTTATTCAAGGGCTGGCAATGGCTATTAAGGAAATGTTTAGAAAATCTAAAACAATTAATTACCCTTTCGAAAAAGGTCCTATAAGCCCTCGAATGAGGGGAGAGCATGCCCTAAGAAGATACCCTAGTGGCGAGGAAAGATGTATAGCTTGCAAGTTGTGTGAAGCAGTATGTCCTGCTCAAGCAATAACCATTGAGTCTACCGAAAGACCTGACGGAAGTAGAAAAACAACTAGATACGATATAGATATGTTAAAGTGTATTTATTGTGGTTTATGTCAAGAATCTTGTCCAGTTGATGCAATAGTTCAAGGTCCAAATTTTGAGTTTGCAACTGAAACAAGAGAAGAACTTTATTACAATAAACAGAAGTTACTCGACAACGGTGATAGATGGGAGTCTGTTTTAGCTAAAAATATTAAATCAGATAATCCCTATAGATAAATGATAGCTCATTCGATTTTCTTTTATTTTTTTTCTATAATAGCAATTTTTTCTTCCCTAATGGTGATTACTTCAAAGAATACTGTAAATTCTGTTTTTTTTCTGATTCTAGATTTTATTTCAGTAGGATGTTTATTTATTATGATAGGCGCTGAGTTTTTAGGAATGATAATTTTAATTGTTTATGTAGGAGCAGTAGCAGTTTTATTTTTATTTGTCGTAATGATGTTAAACGTTGCAGAACAAAAACAATCTTGGTTTATTGGAAAAAAATCAACCCATATACCAACTGGTTTAATTGTAAGTGTTTTAATCTTTTTAGAATTATTAGTCGTTGTTGGGGGATGGAAGTACAAAAATGATTTGATGTCTAGTAGCACTATTCTTGTATCAGAAATTTCAAATACTCATCAATTAGGATTAGTGATGTATACTGATTATATTTTATATTTTCAATTAGCAGGTATTATTCTTTTATTATCTATGATTGGAGCTATATTACTTACTTTTCGTGAAAGATCAGGAGTTAAGAGACAAAGCTATTTTAAGCAAATTTCTAGAGACCCTTCTTCTGCAGTAGAACTTAGAGATGTAGAGTCAGATAAAGGAGTAAATATAGATGACTGAGATAGGTTTAGGTCATTTTTTGACTTTGGGAGCAATTATTTTCTTTTTAGGGGTTATGGGAATATTTTTAAATAGGAAAAATGTAATTGTGATTTTAATGTCTATAGAATTAATTCTTTTAGCTGTAAATATTAATTTAATATCATTTTCAATTTTTTCAGGAGATATCGTTGGACAAATATTTACGATGCTTACTTTAACTGTCGCAGCAGCTGAAGCAGCTATAGGTTTAGCCATAATTGTAATTTATTATAGAAATAAAGGATCAATAAGAGTCGAAGACATACATGGCATGAAAGGGTAAATGGAATACGCTGTAATTTTTCTTCCACTTATAGGTTCTATTGTAGGTTATTTAGGTAGATCAATAATTAAATTTTTTTCAGAAATTACTACTAGTATATTCGTTTGCATATCTGCAGTTCTCTCTATAATTATTTTTTTTCAAGGAACTCAAAATAACAAATACGGAAATTATCAAATTTTTGAATGGATAAGCTCTGGAAACTTTACTGCTAACTGGTCAATAAATATAGACCCACTAAGTTCAATTATGCTTGTAGTTGTAACTTTTGTTTCTGCTTTAGTCCATATTTACTCAATTGGATATATGAGCCATGACCCTTATAAACCAAGATTTATGTCTTATCTTTCTCTTTTTACTTTCTCAATGCTTGCACTAGTAGTCTCTGATAATTTTTTACAATTATTTTTTGGCTGGGAAGGAGTTGGTCTGTGCTCATATTTATTGATTGGATTTTGGTATAAAAAAGAAACTGCAAATAACGCTGCTATTAAAGCTTTTATAGTAAACAGAGTAGGAGATTTTGGATTAGCAATTGGAATTTTTTTCATCTTCTTTCATTTTGGAACAATTAATTTTGATGATGTTTTTCAACTAGCACCCCAATTTTTAGAAAAAAGGATTTTATTTCTTGGCTTTGAATCCAGTTTAATTACTTTAATTTGTCTTTTTTTATTTATTGGTGCTATGGGGAAATCGGCTCAATTTTTACTTCATACATGGTTACCAGATGCAATGGAGGGACCTACCCCAGTTTCAGCGTTAATACATGCAGCAACAATGGTAACTGCTGGAGTTTTTCTTGTGGTCAGATGCTCACCATTGTTTGAATACTCTCAGACAGCTTTAAATATAGTCACTATAGTTGGTATGATAACTGCTATATTTGCTGCTTCAGTTGCACTTGTGCAAAATGATATAAAAAGGATCATTGCTTATTCAACTTGTAGTCAATTAGGGTATATGTTTTTCGCAGCAGGTGTAGGGGCCTACCATGTAGCTATGTTCCATCTCTTTACTCATGCTTTTTTTAAGGCTTTATTGTTTCTTGGATCGGGGTCTGTTATCCATGCGTTTAAAGACGAGCAAGATATTAGAAACATGGGAGGAGTAAAAAAACAGCTTCCTTATACTTATGCTTTTATGTTGATTGGAACTTTAGCTTTAACAGGGTTCCCTTTTTTATCTGGTTATTATTCTAAAGATGCCATAATCGAATTTGCTTATTTGAATAATTCTATACTAGGAAATTATGCTGTTGTTATAGGAGTTTTTACAGCATTTTTAACATCTATATATTCTTGGAGGCTTTTTTTTAAAACTTTTCATGGACCTTATAACAACAAAGATATTTCAATTAAAGAAACACACGAGTCACCTATTGTCATGTTAATACCATTATTACTATTGGCTATCGGAGCTATATTTGCAGGATATATATTTAAAGAAACTTTCATCGGAGATCAAAGTAGTCAATTTTGGCAATCATCTATATTTTTTCTTGAAGAAATCCAACATGATCATATTCCTCTTTGGTTTTTATTACTCACTCCTTGTTTAGTTGTAGCATCAATACCAATATCGTTTTATTTTTTTATTTCTAAAACTCAATTTGTGGAAAGTTTAAAAAATACAAACTTGCCCCTGTACAATTTCTTATTAAAAAAATGGTACATTGATGAGCTTTACAATTCAATTTTTGTATCACCAATAAAAAAAATTGGTTCTTTTTTTTGGAAAAAAGGAGATATTGGTATAATTGATAAATTTGGTCCTGACGGTATTTCAAGACTAGTTAAAATAATCTCAAATAAAGCGGGAAGATTTCAAACAGGCTTTATCTATGACTATGCTTTTGTGATGTTAATTGGATTATCTATATTATTAACCTACTTAATTTTAAATTAAAATGAATTTTCCAATATTGTCAACTTTAATTTTTTCTCCTTTGTTAAGTTCGTTTTTCATTTTTCTGTCAAAAGGACAAAAAAATAATTTGGGTGCAATTTATATTTCTCTATTTGCTAGTATAACTACGTTTGTTCTCTCATTATTTCTTTGGCTGTCATTAGATTTCAATTCTGCAGATTTTCAATTCATAGAAGAAAAATCTTGGATTAATGATTTTATCAAATTTAAATTAGGTGTAGATGGAATATCTATAGTGTTTATCATTTTAACAACTTTTATCACACCGATATGTATTATTTCTTGCATAAACAGTGTTAAGGAAAGATTAAAAGAATTTTTAATAGCTATTTTGATATTAGAAACTTTTATGATTGGAGTATTTTGCTCTTTAGATTTAGTAGTTTTCTATTTATTTTTTGAAGCAGGATTAATTCCAATGTTTTTGATAATAGGAGTTTGGGGAGGGCCAAAAAGAGTTTATTCAGCGTTTAAATTTTTTCTTTTTACTCTTTTAGGATCTGTTTTAATGTTGGTAGCTATTATTATGATTTACTGGTTGACTGGCACAACAGATGTTACGCAAATATATGATTTAAAGATCCCCATTGAATACCAAAATTTACTTTGGTTAGCGTTTTTTAGCTCATTTGCTGTTAAAACCCCTATGTGGCCCGTCCATACTTGGTTGCCAGATGCTCATGTAGAAGCTCCAACTGCAGGCTCTGTAATATTAGCAGCGATACTTTTAAAAATGGCTGGTTATGGTTTTTTAAGATTTTCAATACCAATGTTTCCAGCAGCTACAGAGTTTTTTACGCCTCTTATTTACACTTTAAGTATAATCGCAATAATTTATACATCACTTGTAGCTTTAATGCAGGATGATATGAAAAAATTAATTGCCTATTCTTCAGTAGCGCACATGGGTTATGTTACGCTTGGGATTTTCACTTTAACTAAACAAGGTATCGAAGGAAGTATTTTTCAAATGATTAGTCACGGTTTAATTTCTGCAGCATTATTTCTCTGCGTTGGTGTTGTATATGATCGATTACATTCTAGATTGATCTCTACATACGGAGGATTAGTAAATTATTTACCAAAATATTCTTTCTTATTTTTAATTTTTGCTTTAGCTGCACTTGGTCTGCCTGGAACTACCGGTTTTTTGGGAGAATTTTTAGTATTAGCTGGCAGTTTTCAGAAAAACTATATTGTTGCTATGTTAGCTACAATAGGAGTAGTGCTAGGTGCAGCCTATATGTTATGGCTCACAAAAAGAGTGATTTTTGGAAAAACAAATAATGAGCAGGTTAAAACCTTAAAAGATATTAATAAATTAGAAATTATTATGTTAGCGAGTTTAGCCTTTCTAGTAATATTTTTTGGATTTTATCCAGCCCCACTTTTTGAAACTTTTAATATTTCAGTAGACAATTTAATAAGTAATCACAATCAATATATGACAAATATAAAATAATAAAAAATGATAAATAGTCTTTCAATTTTATTGCCAGAACTTTTTTTAACTACTTCGATATTTAGTATTTTAATGATAGGCGTGTTTATAAAAAAAAGTTTTAATTTAATATTTAATTTAACTACTATAATTATATTAATAACTATCGCTATAGTTTATAATTGATCTAATGACGTTGAAAAAATTTTTCAAGAAAGTTTTATCAGAGATACTTTTTCTAATTATTTTAAAATTTTAATTCTTATCTCCAGTTTGTTTGTTTTAAATTCTTCAAAAACTTTTTTAATTGATATAAAGATAAATAAATTTGAGTATCCAATAATTATACTTTTATCAATTTTAGGAATGTTTTTTATGGTTAGCTCTAATGATTTAATATTATTTTACCTGGGACTAGAACTTCAATCATTAGCACTTTATATTTTAGCCTCTTTTGATAGAGAAAATTTGAAATCTTCCGAATCAGGAATAAAATATTTTGTACTAAGCGCTCTTTCATCTGGATTATTATTATATGGCTGCTCATTATTATATGGTTTTACTGGCACAACTAATTTTGATTTAATTGCGTTAGAACTTGATAAAGAAAATACAGGAGCAATATTTGCAATGGTATTTATTCTAGTAGGATTAGCTTTTAAAGTATCTGCAGTTCCATTTCACATGTGGACTCCAGATGTATATGAGGGGGCTCCTACACCAATAACTAATTTTTTTGCAGTTGTTCCTAAAGTAACAGGAGTTGCAGTATTGATAAAATTTATGTTAATTCCTTTTGCAAATATCTTATTAGAATGGCAAATGATTATGATTTTTATTTCAATTGGGTCCATGATATTAGGAGCAGTAGCTGCTATAGTTCAAAAAAATATAAAAAGACTTTTAGCTTATAGCTCCATAGGTCATATGGGCTACGCCTTAGCAGGTGTTGCTACAGGCTCTATATCTGGTTATGAAAGTACGATTGTCTATATATCAATATATATTGTTATGAATCTCGGAGCTTTTTCTTGTTTATACTTAATGAAAAAGGACGGTATATACAGTGAAAATATTTCAGATTTGTCAGGAATTTCTAAGAAACACCCAGTTCTAGCAATTTCATTTTTAATTATTCTATTTTCTTTAGCCGGGATACCACCACTCGCAGGCTTTTTTGCAAAATTTTATATTTTTACATCTGTCATTGAGCAAAAAATGTACACATTAGCTGTTATAGGTTTGCTTACTACAGTTATTTCAGCTTTTTATTATCTTAAGATAATAAAGACCATTTACTTTGATGAAAACAATTATTCTTTTGATAATATTAAAAATAAAACTGCATCTTATACAATTTTTATTAGTTGTCTTTTGTTAATAACGTTTTTTTTATATCCATCAATATTAAACAATATCGTAAAAACTCTATTTGTGTAATGAAGTTGAAATTGATTAAAATGAAAAATGTTTTTAGTACAAATGATTTAGCTTTAAAATTGATAAAAAAAAAAATGTTAAAACCAACTTTAATCACATCTATTAAACAATCAAAAGGAAGAGGTACAATGGGGAAAAAATGGATTTCTTTAAAAGGAAATTTATTTTTTTCAATTTATTTTGCAGTAAATAAAACAAGACTTAACTACAAACAATTTGCAATTTTAAATGCATATATACTTAAAAAGATTATATCCGAAGTTGTCAATACAAAGATTAAAATTAATATTAAATGGCCAAATGATTTATTAATTGGTAATAAAAAAATTTGTGGAATTTTACAAGAAGTAATTCATTTTAATGAACAAACTTTTTTAATAATAGGTGCTGGGATAAATACTAACTTTTCACCATTTAAAAAAAACTTTAAATCTACTTCTATTAGAAATACTATAAGAAAAAAAATTAATAATGACTTAGTATTAAGGAAGATAAAAAAAGTTTATGAAAAACTTGTTATCGAGTCTAAACAAAAAACATTTGCTGAACTAAAAAAGAAAGTTATTTGATCTAATGAATTATCTTGTAGGTGATATTGGAAACACACAAATAAAAATATCTGTTTTAAACCAAAAATTTAAAATAAAAAAATCATACGATTTTTTTACAAAAAATACAAACAATAAAAAATTAATTAAGATTTTTTTCAAAAAAATATTAAAGAATAGTTTGAGTTCTAAAATATTATTCTCAAGTGTTGTACCGAAATCTTATAAAATAATTAAAAGTTATTTAAAAATTAAAAAGTATAAAGTATTTGAAATTAAACAATTTGATGTAAAAAAAATTATAAAAATAAAAATAAAAAATTTCAGCCAATTAGGGTCAGACAGAATATCGAATGCTATTGGATCTCATAGAAAAAATTCTTTGATAGTTGATTTTGGTACAGCAACAACATTTGATATTATTAAAGATAGAACATACGAAGGAGGCGTAATAGCTCCTGGTATTAATCTTTCAATTATTACACTAAATAAAAATACCGCGTTACTTCCTATTATAAATCTTAAAAATAAACAGTATAGTTACGGAAAAAATACAAAAGATGCCTTAAATGCTGGTTTTTTATGGGGTTATGAAGGTTTAGTAAATAACATTATAAATAAAATTATAATTAATTCAAAAACAAACTATAAGGTTATATTAACAGGTGGATATTCTAAAGTTTTTAAAAAGTATATAAAAAAAAAATCAGTTATAGATCAGAATATTACTATTAAAGGCTTAGCTAAAGTTTATAAAAAATTTTTATTATGATTTATGATTAAAGATGAATTAATTTTTTGTCCACTAGGGGGATCTGGTGAAATAGGCATGAATATGAACCTCTATGCTTATGGTGAACCAGATAATCAAAAATGGATAATTGTAGATATGGGAGTCACTTTTGCAGATGACTCAATTCCTGGTATTGATCTCATATATCCTGACCCAGGTTTTATACTAGATAAGAAAGAAGATTTGCTGGGAATTGTATTAACTCATGCTCACGAAGATCATATCGGAGCAGTTGCACATATTTGGCCTAACTTAAGGTGCAAATTATATGCAACCCCTTTTACAGCTGCATTGATTTATGAAAAATTTAAAGAAAAAAAAATTGATATTTCATCTTACTTAAAAATAGTTCCTTTAAATAGTAAAATTAATCTAGGTCCGTTTGAAATTGATTTTGTAACTTTAACTCATTCAATATTAGAGCCAAATGGTTTAAGTATCACTACACCTTTAGGGACCATTCTACATACTGGAGATTGGAAAATCGATCCTAATCCATTAATTGGTGGATCAGTTGATGAAAAAAAATTAAAAGAAATTGGGAATAAAGGTGTTTCAGCTATGATTTGTGACTCAACAAATATATTTAGTCCTGGAAGAGCTGGATCAGAGTCTGAAGTAAGGGATAGTCTTTTAAAAATCATGGAAACAAAAACAAAAAAAATTTTAGTAACATCTTTTGCTTCTAATGTAGCAAGAATGGAATCAATTTTCTATTGTGCAAAAAAAACTGGGAGATCTATTTGTTTAGTAGGACGCTCGATGAATAGGATTTATAAAGCGGCAAAGAAATGTGGATATCTTAAAGAGTTAATAGATCCTGTAGAACCTAGAGATGCAAAAAAAATTTCAAGAGATAAGATTATATATTTAGCAACTGGTAGCCAAGGTGAACCAATGGGCGCTATGAATAGAATTATTAACGGAACTCATCCAGAGGTTTTTATTGAGTCTGGAGATTGTGTAATTTTTTCATCTAAGATTATTCCTGGGAATGAAAAAAAATTATATAAACTTCAAAATTTAATAGTTAAAGAAAAAATAGAGATTATTAGTGAAGAAAATGCATTTGTTCATGTTTCCGGTCATCCTAATCGTGAAGATTTAAAAGATATGTATGAATGGGTAAAACCAAAGTGCGTAATTCCTGTACATGGAGAACATAGGCACATGGTGGAACATGTAGCTTTTGCTAAAGAAATGGAAGTTCCTAAGTCCTTACAAATTGAAAACGGTGATATAATTAAAATTTTACCAGGAGAAATACCAAGAATTGTTGATAAAGCTCCTTCTGGTAGAGTTTACTTAGATGGAAATCTTGGAGTAGAGTCTGACTCTCAGTCAATTAAAGAAAGAAAAAATTTATCTGTAAATGGATATTTAGAAATTACACTAATTGTTTCAAATAACGGCAAAATTAAAAAACCAGTAATTTCATTTAAAGGGATACCAGAAAGCGAAGAAAGTGAAAATTTTAAATTTGATATGGAAGATGAAATATTAAGTATTTGCAGAACTTATTCTATAGAAAATATAAAACAAGAAAAAAATTTAATAGACGCGCTTAAACAAAACTGCAGGAGAATAGTAAAAGATAAAACAGGAAAAAAACCTTTTACAAATATAAATATTGCTAGAATTTAGATGGGCATAACAGGATCATTAATAATCTATGTTATTATTTGGTGGGTAGTTTTTTTTTCAATTTTACCTATTGGCATACAGTCTAATAAAGAATTATACAAAGATGATATAGGAGGTTCTGATCCTGGAGCTCCAAAAAACCCAAAAATTGGGAGAAAATTTTTGCTTACAACTATAATTACCTCAATAATTTTTATTATGATATATTATATAGTAAATTCAAAAATCTTTAATTTAAGGGATTATTTACAATAATGTATTTATCAAAGCTATTTATACCTATAACCAAAGATTTACCAGCAGAAGCAAAAATCAAATCTCATCAACTGATGCTTAGAACAGGCATGATCAAACAATCTGCTGCAGGAATTTACTCTTGGCTACCTTTAGGATTTAAAATAATGAAAAAAATAGAAAAAATCGTAAGAGAAGAACAAAACGCTATTGGAGCTCAAGAAATGCTTATGCCCACTATACAGTCTTCAGATATTTGGAAAGAGAGTGGGAGATATGATGATTACGGAGAAGAAATGCTCAGAATTAAAGATCGTCAAGGAAGAGAAATGCTATATGGACCAACTAATGAAGAATTAATTACAGATATATTTAGATCCAGTATTAAATCTTATAAATCACTCCCTCAATTGCTTTACCATATTCAATGGAAATTTAGAGATGAAGTTAGACCAAGGTTTGGAATTATGAGGTGTCGAGAGTTTTATATGAAAGATGCTTATTCATTTGATTTAACAGATGAAGAGGCAAAAAAATCTTATAATAAGATGTTTTATTCATATTTAAAAACTTTTTATAGACTAGGTTTAAAGGCTATTCCTATGATTGCAGAAACAGGACCTATTGGGGGAGATCTTTCTCATGAATTCATAATTTTAGCTGAAACAGGGGAAAGTCAAATTTATGCTGACAAAAAAATATTTGAAATAGATTTAAACAAGTATGACTCTTCAGATGCGTCTCTTCAAAAAATGAGAGAAGATTTTTCACATATCTACGCGACCACAGATAATAAATTTAATCAGCTTGAATTTAATAAAAAAGTTAATAAAGATAGTCAAATCAAAACTAAAGGAATAGAAGTAGGTCATATTTTCTACTTTGGTGACAAATATTCTAAGCCATTAAATTGTTTAATCGATACTCAAGGTGGAAAAAAAATAGCTGTAAAAATGGGCTCTTATGGAATTGGTGTTTCTAGGCTAGTTGGAGCCACCATAGAAGCAAACTATAATAATAACATTATGAAATGGCCCAAATCTATATCACCTTTTGATGTTGTTATTATTCCTAGCATAAGTAAATCCAATAAAGAAAACCTAGAAAAAGCTATTAAAATTTATAAAGAATTAAAAAAACAAAATATTGACGTATTGTTAGACGATGTAGATGAAAATATGTCTAATAAATTTAAAAAACATGATTTAATAGGAGTACCATACCAAATAATTATAGGTTCTAAATCTGAGCAAAATAAATTTGAATTTAAAGAACTTAATCACAAAAGTGAAATGCTAAATTTAGAAAATATTAAGTCAAAACTTAAAAAAGAATAAATTGTTTACAAAAGTAGAAAGATTAATTTCATTAAGAAACTTACGCCCAAAAAAAAAAGAGGGGTTTTTAAAAGTTATTTCAATTTTTTCTTTTCTTGGAATTTCCTTAGGAGTCGCGGTCTTGATAATAGTAATGTCAGTAATGAATGGATTTAAAACTGATTTAACAAACAAAATATTAGGACTTAACCCCCATATTGTTATTCAACCAAATGGTTTTAAAGTTGAAAATGAGTTCATCAATAATCTTCGAAATAGATATAAAGATATAAAAATTTCCAAAACATATTCTGGTGAAGGAATTTTAATCAGCAATGAAAATGCAAAAGGTATAATAATTAAAGGTATAGATACCAAAAAAAAAGATAATATAAATTTTTTAAAAAAAAATATTATTGAAGGTAATTTAGATTTAGATATTAATCACGCTTTCATTGGCGCAGAATTGGCTTTTAATTTAGATTTAAAATTAAATGACAAAGTAAACTTGATGTCTTCGACTTTTGTAATGACGCCATTTGGAGGAATGCCTAAGCAAGAAGTTTTTACAGTTTCTGGCATTTTTAATACTGGATTTTACGAATTTGATCAAAATATTATTTTTTTAGACATAAAAGATGCTTTGTCAATTTTTGATAAAAGCGAAAAAGATCAAAATTTTGAGATTTACTTAACAAACCCCATGGAAGCAAATTTAATTAAAAATGAAATTCAAAATTCAAATCAAAATTATTTTATTTATTCTTGGTCCGATCTAAATAAGTCCCTGTTTAGTGCTTTAAAAGTTGAGAGAAATGTTATGTTTACGATTTTAACACTCATACTTATAGTTGCTGCATTCAATATAATCTCAGGACTAACTATCTTAATTAAAAATAAAACTAAAGAAATAGCTATTTTGAAAACCCTAGGTTTAAGCAATAAGTCTATTAAAAAAACTTTTTTTTTAACTGGATTTACGATTGGTTTTTTTGCAACAATTACTGGAATTTTTTTAGGCATATTATTTTCATTAAACATAGAAACAATTAGAGTTTTTTTATCTACATTTTTAAATTTTGAAATATTTCCACCTGAAGTTTATTTTTTAGAAAAAATGCCAAGTGAAATTAATGTTTCTTCGACATTAATGATATTAATATTTTCTTTATTGGTATCCGCAGTTGCTTCTTATATTCCTGTTAAAAATATATCTAGAATGGAAACTTTTCGAGCACTTAAGTATGACTAAAGAATTCTTAGAAATAAAAGATCTTAAGAAGACTTATATTCATAAAAATGGAAAAATTGATCTTTTTAAAAATGTTAATATTAAAGTTAAACAAGGTGAGTTGATTGCTTTAGTTGGCCCTTCTGGATCTGGAAAATCATCCTTTTTACATCTATTAGCTTTATTGGATAAACCCAATAAAGGAAAAATATTATTTAATAAAAAGGATACAAATAATTTTACTGACAAAGAAAAAGATATACTTAGAAGACAAAAAATTTCAATTATATTTCAAGATAACAACTTGCTTACGGATTTTACTACTATCGAAAACGTAATGATGCCTTTAATTATTAAGGGCAAAAAAATAAAACACTGTTTGGAATTAGGAAAAAAAACTCTTAAAAAAGTAAAAATTTTTAACAGAGAATCTCATTTTCCAAATGAGTTATCTGGCGGAGAGCAACAAAGAGTCGCTATCGCAAGAGCCCTAATTTCAGAAACAGATTTAATCTTGGCGGATGAGCCTACTGGAAATCTAGACTTTAAAACCTCAATAGATATTTTTTCTTATTTTTTGAGATTAAAAAAATTAAATAAAACTATAATTTTTGCAACCCATAATAGAGAACTTGCTAACAAAGCAGATTATAAGTTGAGTATTATAAATGGTGATATAAAACGAGTTAATGCTCGATCAAAATAAAGAATTTACAAATTTAAAAATCCATACCCAGTATTCAATTTGTGAAGGAGCTATAAAAATTGATGAATTAGCAGATTATTGTAAATTAAATAAGATAAAAGCAATTGGTCTAGCAGATAGCTATAACTTATGTGGAGCTTTAGAATTTGCTGAAAAAATAAGTAAAGCAGGAACTCAGCCAATTATCGGTTCTCAAATTAATGTTTTAGCTGAAAATCAAATTGGTAAGATCACATTATACGCATCTACTGAAAATGGATATAAAAATTTAGTTAAATTATCTTCAAAAAGCTATTTATCCAATAATAAGCTTGATCAACCACATTGTAAAATTGAAGATATATTTTTAAATAATGAGGATCTAATCTTACTTACTGGTAGCCATAATGATCTTTTTGGAAAAATGTTTTATGCTAATAAACTTAAAGAGATTGAAAAAATTATAGAAAGATTAGCCGACCATTTTCCAAATCGTTTATATGTTGAAATACAAAGGCATGAGGAAAATTTAGAAAAAAAATTTGAAAATTATTTGCTTAAAATATCCTCTAAATTTAACCTTCCAATTATTGCTGGTCAAGAAGTCTTTTATTTAGAACAAAATATTTCAGAAGCTCATGATGCATTAGTTTGTATAAGGGAAAAACAATTCATAGATGATCCAAATAGGTTTAGATATAGCAATCAACATTACTTGAAGAATAGCGAAGAAATTAGGCAACTATATAAGGATTTACCAGAAGCATTAGAAAATAATTATAATTTTCCCTTTAGATTTAGTTTTAAACCAAAAAAATCAAAACCCATATTACCTGATATTTCAAACAAAAATAATACCTCAGTTGAAAAACAACTTATGGAGCAAGCAAAACATGGTTTAGAAAATAGAATAAAAAATTTTATATTAAAAGAAAATAAAAAAAATTCTTTAAAAGAAGTTAGACAAATTTACGAAGATAGACTTGATCATGAACTTAAGATTATAAACTCAATGAATTATTCAAGTTATTTTTTAATTGTCTCAGATTATATCAGATGGGCAAAAAAAAATTTGATACCAGTCGGCCCTGGCAGGGGATCTGGAGCAGGATCTTTAGTAGCATACTGTCTTGACATCACTGATCTTGATCCAATTGAATTTAACTTAATATTTGAAAGATTTTTAAATCCGGACAGAGTATCAATGCCAGATTTTGATATAGATTTTTGTGAGCAACAAAGAGACAAAGTTTTTGAATATTTAAAATCAAAATACAAAGATGGCGTTGCTCATATAATAACATTTGGAAAACTTAAAGCTAGAATGGTTTTAAGAGACGTAGGAAGAGTTTTGGGCTTATCTTATGGACATGTAGATAAAATTTGTAAGATGGTTCCTTTCGATCCGTCTAGACCATTAACATTAAAAGAGTCAATTGATAGAGAACCAAGATTTCAAAGTGAAATTAAAGAAAACCCGAAAGTTAATAAATTAATAGAACTATCTTTAAAGCTTGAAGGTTTAAATCGTAATATGGCAACGCACGCTGCTGGCGTTGTTATTGCTGGCAATAAATTAGCTGAACAGTTTCCATTATATTCTGATCATAGTTCAAATTTGATACTACCTTCAACTCAATATGATATGTATTCGTCTGAGAACGCAGGTTTAGTAAAGTTTGACTTGTTAGGCCTTAAAACTTTAACAGTCATAGATAAAACTTTAAAAATATTAAAATCAAAAAATATTTTTCTAGATATAAGTAAAATAAGTTTAGACGACAAAAAAGTTTTTAATCTTTTATCAACTGGTGAGACAACTGGTTTATTTCAATTGGAAAGCTCAGGTATGAGAGAAGCCATTAAGCAAATGAAACCAAATAAATTTGATGATATAATAGCTCTAGTTGCACTTTATCGACCAGGACCTATGAGTAATATTCCAATATATAACGATTGTAAAAATGGAATTAAATCTCCAGATTATATTCATCCTACTTTAGAAAAAATTCTAAAGCCAACCTATGGTATTATGATTTACCAAGAACAAGTCATGCAAATCGCTCAAACACTTGCAGGTTTCACTGCTGGAGAAGCAGATATTCTAAGAAGGGCTATGGGAAAAAAGAAAAAAGCTGAACTTGATAAGCAAAAAGAGAGATTCGTTAGTGGAGCTGTAAAAAATGGAATTAAAAAAGATGTTGCTAATTATGTTTTTACTAAAATTGAACCCTTTGCTCAATATGGATTTAATAAGAGTCATGCTGCAGCCTACGCCTTAATATCTTACCAAACTGCTTTTTTAAAAACTTATTATAAGGAAGATTTTATTGCTGCCACAATGTCTACAGAGCTTACAAATACATCAAAACTGAGAGAATTTGTTGAAGAATTAAAAAGACTAAAGATAAATATAATCAGGCCATCAATTAACAAATGTTATGCTGAATTTAAATCAAAAGATAATACAATATATTATGGATTGGGTGCAATTAAAAATGTCGGTTTTGAAGCTATATCTAATATTATTGAAGAAAGGGAAAAAAATGGAAAGTTTAAATCTTTATTTGATTTTATTTATAGGGTTAATTTTAAAGATGTAAACAAACTACAGATGGAAGGTTTAGTTAAGTCTGGTGCTTTTGACGAGTTTGATGAAAATAGAAATAAAATTTTAAGCTCTATCCCTAAGATTATTCAATTAATAAAAAATTATAATGATGATAAAAATAATAATCAATCAAGTTTGTTTGATAACAGCGAAATTTCAAAAAATGATTTTCAATTAGATAAAGTGACCCCATGGAATAAAAAAGAATTACTGTTGGAAGAATTTAAATCTTTAGGTTTTTATATATCTGATCATCCTTTAAATGAGTATATTGAAGTTTTTAGTCAATTGAAGATTATTAACCATAAGGAATTCTTAGAAAATGATCAGAACGAAGCACTTGTTGCTGGAACAATAATGTCGATACAAGAAAGAAAAAGTGCGAAAGGAACTCCTTTCGCAATAGTTAAATTTAGCGACAATAAAGGCGAGTTTGAATTGTTTTTATTTGCTGAAATTTTAACAAATAATAGAGAAAAAATTAAAGAGTCTGAGTCGTTCATTTTAACTCTGCAAAAAGATAAACTAATTGCTGAAAAATCTCAAAGACGTATTAATGTTAAAAAAATTCTTAGCCTAGAAGAAAAAATAAATAAACCATACTCAAAAGTAACAATCGAATTTAATAAAGATTGTAATATTGAAGAAGTTAAAAGTTTATTGGTTAATGAAGGTCAAACTAAAATAGATTTTGTTATAAATGAGAAAGATCAAAAAATTCATTATAGTCTTAGAAAAGGAAGAAAATTTGACACCAACCAATTAAAATTGATGAAAAGCAAAGAATATGTGAGAAAAATAACATTTTAGATGGTTGATTTTTTAAATTAGTTGTATATATCAGTATTAATTTCGCACACAGTTTTAAGGGTTTTGCCCTCCGGTCCATTTTATTGGAGTAACTGTGGTGGATTAACCGGAAAATACTATGAACGTACCAAAAGTAGACATAAAACAATTATTAGAAGCCGGAGTTCATCTTGGCCATAAAACTTTAAGATGGAATCCAAAAATGAAGAAATATATTTTTGGAGAAAAAAATTCAATTCACATTATCGATTTAACTCAAACAGTTGATTTTTTGAAGAATGCGCTAGTACAAGTGCACAAAACTGTTGCTGGTGGTGGCAAAGTTCTTATCGTTTCGACAAAAAAACAAGCATCCGAACAAGTGAAAGATTTGGCAAAAGACACTGGTCAATATTTTGTAAATTATAGATGGTTAGGAGGAATGCTTACTAATTGGAATACAATTCAAAATTCTATAAAAAGATTAAAAAAATTAGACGAACAGTTGTCAAAGGAAAATATTGGCTTTACAAAAAAAGAAATCTTAAAATTTAGCAAGGAAAAAGAAAAGCTTGAAAGATCTTTAGGAGGAATATCTGATATGAAAAAAACACCAAACCTAATATTTATTATTGATACAAATATTGAATCTTTAGCTGTAGCAGAGGCAAAAAAACTAAAAATACCTATAGTGGCAGTTTTAGACACAAATTCAGATCCAACTGGTATAGATTTTCCGATACCAGGCAATGACGATGCAAGAAGATCAATTAATCTTTATTGTGATTTATTAAGAAGCACAATAAAAGATGCAGAAAAGCTAATAAAATTATCTGAACCTAAAGAAAATAAAAAATCAGAAAAAATATCAGATATCAAAAAAAAATAATTCTTAAAACAATTAATGTCAAACAAAGACTTATTAGACAATATTAAAAAATTAAGAGAACTAACAGGAGTTGGCTTTAAAGATTGTAAATTAGCACTTGATGAAAATAATAGTGATATTGAAAAATCCATAGAATTTTTAAGAAAAAAAGGGATTGCTAAAGCTTCGAAAAAAATGAGTAGAACAGCCTCAGAAGGATTAGCTTTAGTTAAAGAACTTAATGGGGAAATATCTATTATTGAAATAAACAGTGAAACAGATTTTGTGGCTAAAAATAAAGATTTCCTTTCTTTTTGTAAAGAACTTTCAGAGATTAATTTTCAAACAAAAGGTGATTTAGAAAAACTTAATAATTCTAAAATGAATGACAACTCCCTAGTAAAAGATAATTTAGTAAACTTAATTGCAAAAATCGGTGAAAAAATTACCATAAGAAGAACTAATTTTTTTAACAATGAACAAGGAGTAAACTTTTTTTATGTACATTCTGCTGTTGAAAAAAACATAGGAAAAATTATTTCAATTGTTAAATTAGCTGGAATTATAAAAGGAAAAAATGATGATGTTGGAAATAAAGTTTCAATGCACATAGCTGCATCTAATCCACTATCAATTGACAAAGATGGGATAAAAAAAGATATTATAGATAAAGAACTTGAAATTATTAAAGCTGAAATCAAAAATTCGGGAAAACCAGATGAAGTTGCAGAAAAAATTTCAATAGGTAAAATAAATAAGTTTATAAATGACAATTCTCTTCTAAATCAAATTTGGATAATGGACCCCAAAAAAAAAGTATCTGATATACTTAAGGAAAATAAAATTGAAGATGAAATTAGAGTCTTGAATTTTGTAAGATATAAAGTTGGAGAGGGAGTCTAATATTAATGAGTTCAGAATTTAATGAAAACTTTTTTTCAACTAAAATGGAGAAAAGCATTCAATCATTAAAAAAAGATATATCAACTTTAAGAACAGGAAGGGCTAACCCAAATATGTTAGATACTATTAAAATTGATGTATATGGGCAATTGATGCCTATTGAGCAGCTAGCAACAGTATCAGTGCCAGAGGCAAGATTAATATCAATTCAAGTATGGGATAAAGCAAACACAAATTTGATTGACTCAGCAATACAAAAATCTGAACTTGGTATAAATCCTCAAATAGATGGTCAAATGATAAGACTCAGAATACCTGACTTGACCGAAGAACGAAGAAAAGAATTGATCAAGATCTTAAAAAATATGGGCGAAAAAGGAAAAGTTTCAATTAGAAATATTAGAAGAGAGGCCAATGAAGATTTAAAAAAAAAATTAAAAGAAAAAAATATTACTGAAGATCAAAATTCAACATTTGAAAAGAATATACAAAAGTTAACTGACAACAATACTAAAAATATAGATAAAATATTGGAAGATAAAGAAAAAGAGATTTTACAAATATGAATAAACTTAACCACGTTGCCTTTATTATGGATGGTAATGGTAGGTGGGGTAAGAAAAAAAAGAAGGGTAGAAATTTTGGCCATTTAAATGGCGTGAAAGTAGTTAAAGAAATCGTCAAGTCTTCAATTAAACTTAAAATACCAATAGTTACTTTCTATGTATTCTCTACTGAAAATTGGAAGAGACCTAAATCTGAAATAAATTTTTTATTTAAATTGATTTCAGTTTATTTTAGTCAAGAAATAAGTAATGTAATTTCAAATGGGATAAGGATTAATGTATTAGGAAAGATAAAAAATCTACCAAAAAAGATTAAATTAATTTTAGAACAAACATCAAAAAAAACAAAATATAATAAAAAAATCTTGGTAAATTTGGCAATCAACTACGGATCAAAAGATGAAATATTAAATGCAATTAAAAAGATTAAATCAGCAAATAAAATTAATCAAAAAACATTAGAAGAAAACTTATATACCAAAGATCTTCCAAACCCCGATATATTGATTAGGACTGGTGGTCACAAAAGATTAAGTAATTTCATGTTATGGCAACTTGCTTATGCAGAGATCTATTTTTTAAATAAGTTATGGCCTGATTTTAATACAAAAGATTTCAAACAAATAATATATAATTTTAAAAGAATAAAAAGAAATTTTGGCTCAATTTAATATGTTAAGTAATTTTAAAAAAAGAATTTATACATCAGCAGTTTTACTTTTATTATTAGTATTTACATTAATTTATAATTTTATACTTGGATATTTATTAATTATAATAGGTATTTTTTCAATTTTAGAGTTCTCGAATTTGACTAAAATTATATTTAAAAAAGATAAGTTTAAAAATTTTATAAGCAATGTAATCTTTATATTCTATATTTTTTCTTTTATATCCTTATTTTTAATTGCTTCAATGTTTTTACATTTAAAGGTCTTAATTTTTGTTATTTTGTTAACTTGTATATTTTCAGATATTGGAGGATATGTTTTTGGTAAAATATTTGGAGGAAAAAAATTAACTAAAATAAGTCCCAATAAAACAATTTCTGGATTTTTTGGCTCCTTGTTCTTATCTGTTTTTGCTTTATTTTTCTTGGTTTATATTTTAACTAAAAATTTTGAGCTTGGTTTTTTTATTGTAGGCATTGTTACATCAATTGCATGCCAGATAGGAGACTTATTTTTTTCTTATTTAAAAAGAAAATCAAAACTAGATGACACAGGCAATATATTGCCAGGACACGGAGGGATACTTGACAGAGTAGATGGTATACTATTAGGTCTTCCTGTAGGAATTTTTTCTTTGTTAACTTTTTTTTGATATGAAAACTAATATTTCTATTCTTGGATCTACAGGATCTATAGGTATAAATACTTTAAAGATTATTAAAAGAAAAAATGAATTATTTTCAATAAATATTTTAATTGCTAATAAAAATTATAACTTAATTTGCAAACAGATTATTGATTTTAAACCAAGTGTTTTCATTATCAATAATGAAACTGTCTATAAAAAAGTAAAAAATAAATTTAACAACAAAAAAATAAAAATTTTTAATAATTTAGGCGATTATAAAAACTCAACAATCAATTCAGATATAACTGTAGCAGCTATTCCTGGTATCGCAGGTCTATCACCCACGGTAAAGATGATTAAGAAAAGCAAAAAAATATTACTTGCTAATAAAGAGTCTGTAATATGTGGATGGAATCTTATTAAAAAAGAGTCATTAAAGTATAAAACAAAAATAATACCAATAGATTCAGAGCATTATTCAATCATGAAATTAATAGAAAATGAGAAAATAAAAGATATTAAAAAAATATATATAACTGCATCTGGAGGACCATTTTTAAATTATAAGATGTCTAATTTTAAAAATATAAAACCATCAGACGCAACAAAACATCCTAAATGGAAAATGGGAAAAAAAATATCTGTAGACTCAGCTACGATGATGAATAAAGTTCTTGAGGTAATAGAAGCACATAAAATTTTTTCTATTGATTTAGATAAAATTAAGATAGTAATTCATCCAGAGTCATTAATTCATGCCATTATTCATTTTAAAAATGGTTTATATAAGTTTTTATATCACGAAACTTCAATGATAATTCCATTAGCAAACGCAATATTTGAAAAAGATTTACAAATAGATGAAATCTACAAACCTAAAGTAAATAAAAAAAAATTTACGATATTTAATAGATTAAGCTTTTCTGATGTAGATAAAAAAAGGTTTCCAATGATTAATGTCCTTATGAACAATATTAATTACGAGTCATCACCAATAATCATCAATGCTGCAAATGAAATATTAGTTGATCAGTTTTTGAAGAAAAAGATAGAGTTTAACTCAATTTATAAGTACTTATTATTGGTTCTTCAGGATAGAAATTATAGAAAAAATGCTATAAAAAAACCTAAAAACTTAGATCAAATTTTTAAAATAGATAACTGGTCAAGAAATACTGTTTATGAAAAAATTAAGATTAAAAAATATGCGTAAAATTATAATAATAGTTTTATTTTCTTTAATATGTTTGCCTACTTTAAAAGCTGAAGTAATAAAGCAAATTGAAATAAACGGTAATAGCAGAGTAAGCGATGAAACTATAAAAATTTACGGAGAAATAAAACTAAATAAAGATACTACGGATCAAGATGTAAATAATATTTTAAAAAATTTATACTCAACTAATTTTTTTGAAAATATTGAAATAAACTTATCAAACAATATTTTAACTGTTAGTGTGACAGAGTACCCGGTAATAAATCAGTTAGTTATTTTAGGGGAACCAAGCAACAAAATAAAAGAACAAATTAAAAAGCAGATTAAACTAAAAGAAAAAGACTCATTTATTTTAAGCAATTTATCTAGTGATATTGAAATAATAAAAAGACTTTATGCCTCTATTGGTTTTAATTTTGCGACAATTGAAACTAAAACAAAAGAAGCAGATAAACAAAATATTGATTTAATTTTTAGTATAACAAAAGGAGAAGTAACTAAAATTTCAAAAATTATTTTTACTGGCGACAAAAAAATTAGAGAAAAAAGATTAAGAGATGTTATCGCAAGTGAAGAGGACAAATTTTGGAAATTTATTTCTAAAAATACAAAATTTAGTCAAAATTTAATAAATTTAGATATAAGATTATTAACTAATTATTATAGATCTATCGGTTATTATGACGTTAAGGTAAGTTCAAACTCTGCTGAAATAGAAAATACAAACAATGTTATATTGAAATATTCAATTGACGCTGGGAAAAGATATATAATTAAAAAGATAATTACAAATGTAGATTCAGTTTTTGATAAAAATTTATTTTATCCATTAAATAAAGAATACCAAAAAGTTACAGGAGAATATTATTCTCCATTTAAAGTTAAAAGATTATTAGAAAAAATAGATAAGTTAATAGAAAACAATAATTTGCAATTTGTTGAACATAATGTTGAGGAAATCTTAGAGAATGATACAATAATAATTAAATTTAATATAATTGAAGGTCAAAAAATTTTAGTTGAAAGGATTAACGTTCTTGGAAATAACGTTACAAATGAAAGTGTAGTTCGAGGAGAACTTTTAATAGACGAAGGTGATCCTTTTACAAATTTAGGTTTAGACAAGTCCATCTCAAAAATTAAATCAAGAAATATTTTTAGAAAAGTAGAACCTAAAGTTTCGACTGGCTCGTCTTCAGATTTAAAGATCATAGATATAGTGGTTGAAGAACAAGCAACTGGTGAAATTATGGCTGGAGCAGGTGTTGGAACAAGTGGAGGAACTTTTGCTTTTACAGTAAAAGAAAATAATTGGTTAGGTGAAGGTAAAAATGTAGGGTTTGATGTAGAGATAGATAAAGAGTCTTTAGCAGGAACTTTAAGCTATAAGGATCCAAATTATGATTTTTTAGGTAATTCAATAAACTATTTTGTAAGCAGTACAACAAATGACAAACCAGAACAGGGTTACGAAAATACTTTGATTTCTACGGGGATCAGTACTGGCTTTGAACAATATGAGGATATTTTTGCTAATTTAGGTTTAGTAGCTAGTTTAGATGACTTACAAACGACAGATACCGCTACAGACTCTTTAAAAAAACAAAGTGGTAATTTTACAGAAATAGCTGGAAATTATGGTTTTACTTATGACAGAAGGAATAGATCTTTTATGCCAACAGACGGATCAATAATTAGATTTAGCCAAAGCTTACCGTTGTATGCTGACAAGTCCTTTATAGGAAATACCTTTTCATCAAGTTTATACCAACCAATCTCTGAAAGCGTGATAGGCGCTACTAAATTTTATTTTAGTTCAGTAAATGGATTAGGAAATGAAGATGTAAGGTTGAGTAAAAGAAAATACCTAAGTGAAAGAAGATTAAGAGGATTTAAAAGAGGAAAAGTTGGCCCAGTAGATGGAACAGATTATGTCGGAGGTAATTATGCTGCTGCTCTTAACTTTGAGGCTAGTCTACCTAAAATACTTCCAGAATCAACTAATACTGATGTAGCCTTATTTTTAGATTTTGGAAATGTATGGGGAGTAGATTACGATGATACTATTGATGAAAGTAGAAAAATAAGATCTTCTACAGGTGCAGCTGCTAATTGGCTGTCACCAGTGGGACCAATGAGTTTTGTTTTTTCTACAAATCTTTCTAAAGCTTCAACTGACACTACGGAAAGTTTTAATTTTAATCTAGGAACAACATTTTAATATGTTTAATCTAAAAAAGTTCACTTTTTTTTTGTTTGTAATTTTATATTTTCAAGGCAATTTAAATGCTGATATCCCTTATTTTTTAGATTTTAAGTATATACTAAATCAAAGTGAAGCAGGTAAAAAAGCTCAATCCTTTTTAAAAAACAAATTAAATAATGGTATTAAAAACTTACAAGCAAAAGAAAAATCTATCCAAGAAGAGGAAAAAAAAATAATTGAACAAAAAAAAATAATTTCTCCTGAAGAATACAAAAAGAAAGTATCTGCTCTTAGAAAAAAAGTGTCTTCTCTTCAAAAAGAAAGAAACTCTCTTTTAGAAAATGTAGCTAAACAAAGATCTCAAGCAAAAAAAGAACTTCTCAAAAATTTAAATCCAATTATAAAAGAATATATGGAAAAAAATAAGATCAGAATGGTAGTAGATAAAAAAAGTTTATTGTTAGCTGATGAAAATTTAGATATCACACAAGAAATTATTGAATTATTAAACAACAAATTAAAATCAATTAAATTAAAATAGTTAATTTAATGAAGTCAGTCATATTTTTTAAAAAAAAAAAAGTTTCTATAAAAGATTTATTTCCAAAATTTGATTATAAAGGCTCAATTAATTCTGTTTCCACACTAGAAAAGTCAAAACCCTCAGATTTAACTTTTTTTGACTCAGTTAAATATAAGTTTCAAGCATCAAGTACTAAAGCTTCTTTTTGTATTACTTCTCAAAGACTTGAAAAATTTTTACCTAAAAAAGTCAAAAAGATTATCGTTAAAAATGTTTTATTTGAATTGGCCAAAACTTTGAAAAAAATGTACCCCTTTGCTGATATCGATTACCCAGATTTGTCATTAAAACCAATTACAAAATATAAATTTAAAAGTGTAAAATTTGGTAATAATGTTTTAGTTGGTAAAAATGTTAAAATTGGTAAAAACTCCATTATAGGATCGAATTCTATAATTGAACATGATGTGGTTATTGGAAGTAATTGTGTAATTGGCTCAAGTGTATTGATTAAAAATTCAATTTTAGGAAATGATGTAATGATACAAGATAATTGCATGATAGGGCAGAAAGGATTTGGTTTTATACCTCTCAAGGATAAAAATTTTAAATTTCCACACATTGGTAGAGTTATAATTAAAAACAATGTTGAAATGGGTTCAGGTTGCACTATAGACAGAGGTTCAGTAGACGATACAATTATTGGAAATAATACTTATTTAGACAATCAAGTTCATATGGCGCATAATGTAAAAGTCGGATCAAATTGCATGATAGCGGGTCAAGTTGGTTTTGCGGGAAGTTCAACTCTGGGTAATAATGTTTCAATAGGTGGCCAAGCCGGCATTTCTGGCCATCTCACTATAGGCAATAATGTTAAAATTGGTGGCGGAAGTGGAGTTATAAAAGATATAGATGATAACCAAGTTGTAATGGGTTACCCTGCAGTTCCTTTTAAAGAATTTTTAAAAAACTGGAAAAAAAAATGAGTGAAATAGAAATAGATAAAAAAAAGATAGAAAGCTTACTCCCTCATAGAGAGCCCATGTTATTAATTGATAAGTTGATAAAAATAGTGCCTCTTAAATCAGCGACAGCAATTATGTTTGTAAAAAAAAATGGTTTTTATGTTCAAGGTCATTTTCCAGGACAACCAGTAATGCCTGGAGTTCTTATTGTTGAAGCTTTTGGTCAAGCTGCAGCAGCTCTAACAGCTCATGGAATTGACCCAAAAGAATATGCAAATAAATTGGTTTATTTAATGAGTGTTGATAAAGCTAGATTTAGAAGTCCTGTAATTCCTGATTGTGAGTTACATTTAGAAATTGAAGCTGTGAGATCTCATGGGAGAGTATGGAAATATAAAGGAGTAGCAAAAGTTAATGAAAAAAAAATGGCTGATGCCGAATGGTCAGCAACAATTGTGGATAGAAAATCATGATACATAAATCTTCTGTAATAGATCCTAACGCACAATTATCTAGAAATATTAAAATTGGACCATTTTGTTATATCGGTCCAGAAGTTTGCTTAGAAGACAACGTTGAGTTAATTTCTAATGTTCATATAGAAGGTAATACGAAAATAGGAAAAGGCACAAGAATTTTTCCTTTTGCAAGCATAGGAACTCAACCTCAAGACTTAAAATTCAAAGGAGAAAAAAATAGTTTAGTTATAGGGGAAAGTAATCTTATAAGAGAATATGTTACTATAAATCCTGGAACAGAGGGTGGTGGATCAAAAACAATCATAGGAAATAATTGTCTTTTTATGATTTCCTCTCATATAGCTCATGATTGTAAAATTGGAAATAATGTAATAATTGCAAATAACGTACCTTTAGGAGGTCATGTGACCATAGAAGACTCTGTAGTTATTGGAGGGAATTCAGCAGTGCAACAATTTACAAGAATTGGTAGGCTAGCTATGATTGGAGGAATGACAGGGGTGCTAAAAGATGTAATTCCATTTGGCTTGTCAATAGGAAACAGGAATTTTTTACAAGGATTAAATTTAATTGGACTTAGACGACAAAAATATGACAATAAAAAGATCATCGGTTTAGATAAAGCATATAAAGAAATTTTTTCTTCAAAAAACTTACATGAAAATTTAAGTAGAATTAATGGTGAATATAAGGGAAATGAATTAGTAAGTGAAGTGATTACTTTTATAGAAAAAGATAAAAAAAGACCTATTTGTTCACCCGAGAACTAAGATAATTATGATCGGCCTTATATTTGGAGAAACAGATTTTCCAAAGGAAATTTTAAAAAAGATAAAGAAAAAAAAAAATTATTTAATTATAGATTTAACTAAAAAAAAATTTTTTAAAAAAGATAAAAATTCTTATTCAGTTTCATTAGGCCAATTCGGTCGAATTATTAAAATTTTAAAAGAGAAAAGGTGTAAAAAAGTTTTATTTGCTGGAAAAGTCAAGAAACCAAAATTTTCTAAACTCCGCTTAGATCTTAAAGGAATGTACTATATGCCCGGAATAATTAAAAGTTCTAAACTTGGTGACGCAGCTATCTTAAAAGAAATAATTAGTATTTTTAAGAGAGAAAAAATTACTACTATAAGCTCACTATTTTTCAATCCAGAGTTGACTTTAAAGAAAGGCAATTACACAGTAATAAAACCTAACAAAGCTGATAAAATCGACATTAAAAAAGCTATTACAACATTAAATAAATTAGGAAAATATGATTTTAGTCAAGGCGCAGTAGTAAAAAATAGAAAGATATTGGCAATAGAAGGAAAGGGAGGCACTCAAAAAATGCTTAGAAAGTGCAGAAACAATAAATATGAAAATAAAGGTGTGTTAATAAAATTTCCAAAAAAAAAGCAAGATTTAAGAATTGATTTACCAACAGTTGGTTTAAAAACCATTATTCAGTGTAAATCTGCAGGACTTAAAGGTTTAGTTTTAAAAAGTAGACAAAATGTTTTTTTAGACAAAAAAAAATGTATTAGTTACGCAAATAAAAACAAAATGTTCATCTCAGTAAAATGAAAAAAATCGTTATCTTTTTATTTTTATCTGTTTTTTCAAATTTGCAGTCATCAGAAGTTAAGTTTGAGAAGATATTCGATGATTTGAATAAACCTTGGAGTTTATCGTTTATAAATAAAGAAAATGTTATAATTACAGAAAAAAATGGCAAACTATTAGTTTTAGATTTAAAGGAAAAGACTTTAAATGAAATTGAACATAATTTGTCTATAATCAGTTTTGGTCAAGGTGGTTTACTCGATGTCATATATAATGATAAGCAAGTTTATATTTCCTATTCAGAGAATCGTGGTAAGAGAAAAACAAGCACATCCATTGCTAAAGGAATATTTAATAAAAAAAGTATTAAATTTAAAAATATTTTTAGAGCTGAACCACCTATAGACTCAGGATATCATTTTGGTTCTAGACTAGTTATTAAAAAAAATCATTTATATGCTACAATAGGAGAACGTGGTCAGGGAATGATTGCCCAAGATTTTCTAAAACATCCTGGAAGTATAATTAGAATTAATCTTGATGGATCTATCCCAAAAGACAACCCAAAATATAAAGGTAAAAAAGATTGGTTACCTGAAATTTACCAAATAGGAGTAAGAAACCCACAAGGAATTGCTCTTTCTGCATTTAATAATAAAATTTATTTAACAAATCACGGAGCTAAGGGAGGAGATTGGTTTGGTACAGTAAATTTTGGAGAAAATTACGGTTGGAAAATTTTGGGTTGGGGAGGCACTAATTATAGCGGAACTAAAATAGGTCCTAAATGGAAACCTGGTTTTACAAAAGCGATCAAGTACTGGGTGCCATCAATAGCTGTTAGTGCAATGACTATTTATAAAGGGGACACGTTTAAAGAATGGAATGGCGATGCTTTAATCACTTCATTAAAAGACCAGTCATTAAGAAAAATTAAATTTTTAAATAATAAATTGGTCAATGAAGAGATTATTTTTAAAGAAAATATTGGTAGAATAAGAGATATAAAAGTACAAAATGAAACAGGCGATATTTATTTACTTTCAGATGATGGCAGTCTTTGGAGAATGTTTAAATGAAAAAAATTTTTATTTTAACAGGTGAACCATCTGGAGATAAATTAGCATCAAAAGTAATAATGGATTTAAAAAAGATAAATCAAAATATAGAATATTTATCTGTCGGAGGAGAAAATCTTAAATCATTAGATATAAAATCTATTTATGATTTGAAAGAAATTACTTATTTAGGATTTACTAATGTTATATTAAATATATTTCAGATAAGTAAAAAAATTGATGAGACTGTTAAAGCCATCATAGATTTTAATCCCGATGTATTATTCACAGTTGATAGTCCAGATTTTACTTTAAGAGTGGCAAAGAAAGTAAAAAAATTAAATTCAAAAATAAAAAATATTCATTATGTAGCTCCACAAGTATGGGTTTGGAGAGAAGGAAGAGTAAAACAAATTAAAAATTTTATAGATCATATCTTATTATTATTTAACTTTGAAAAAAAGTACTTTGAGAAAGAAAATATAAGTTGTGAATTTGTAGGTCATCCTCTTTTACAAAATAAAGAACGAAGTAAAATTGACATCAATCAAATTATAGGAAAAAACAAAGCATTAATTTCCATTTTTGCAGGAAGTCGTAAGTCTGAAATTATTGTTTTAATGCCAATTTTAATTGATTTTATTATTTTAATGAATGAGAAGTATAGTGATATGACTTATGTATTTCATTCTACACAACAATACTCTCAACTAATACAAGTATTAATTGACAAAAGCGGCCTATCTAATTGTGAAATAGTTAGTGATGATAAAATTAAATCTCATATTCTTCAGAAATCTATTTTTGCTGTGACAAAATCTGGAACTGTATCTTTAGAAGTTTCAAATGCTAAGATACCTTCAATTATTCTTTACAAGATGGGTTTTATAAATTTTTTAATACTAAAAAGTCTTGTTAAAACAAAATTTGCAAATATTATAAATTTTGCCGCAAATGAAGAAATTATTCCAGAATTACTTCAATCAAATTGTAATTCTAAAAATATTTTTGATCATGTAAGTAGTTTTTTAGATGACCCAAAAAAGATAAATGACCAAGTAACAAAAGTCCAAAATGTTTTAAATGGACTTAAAACAAATGGATCTTCTTCTGAATTGGCAAGTCTATCATTAAATAAGTTTTTGCAATGATAGTTTATAGACATAATGATTGCTTATTAAAAGATAACGGACTTAACCATCCTGAAAGAAAAGAAAGAGTCGAAAGTATCTTAGAGTCTATTAATCAAATAGATGATATTAAAATTGAGTTTAAAGACGCACCTCTTGCAAACATAGATACAATTTCTTTAGTTCATCCAAAAAATTACATTGAAAAAATCTTTTCAAATATTCCTAAAACAGGATTAATAGGTGTAGAAAAGGAACCTTATGCAGATACTATGCTTTGTCCTAACAGTAAAAAAGCTATTTTAAGATCATGTGGTGCGGGAATAGCTGCTGTTGATGATTTGATGATTAAAAATGAAAGAGTTTTCTGTGCTATTAGACCTCCAGGGCATCATGCTGAAACTACTAAAGCTATGGGTTTTTGTTTCATTAATAATATTGCTGTAGCCACTAGATATCTACAAAAAAAATATAAAGTTAATAAAATTGCAATTATTGACTTTGATGTGCATCATGGAAATGGAACACAAGAAATTTTTTATAATGATAGATCTGTAGCTTATGCCTCATCTCACGAATTTCCTTTATTTCCAGGCACAGGCTCGAATGAAGAAACAGGATTAGGTAACATATTTAATGCTCCTTTAAAAACAGGAATGAAAGGTAAAGAATTTTTACAAATTTTTGATCAAAAAATTCTGAAATCTATAGATAAATTTAAACCAGAAGTAATTTTAATTTCAGCTGGGTTTGACGCTCATTCAAGAGACCCCCTAGCAAATATTAATCTAGAGTCAGAAGATTTTTATACTATTACTAAACAAATTGTCGACTTAGGAAACATACACTCTAAAGGCAGAGTAATTTCTTTTTTGGAAGGGGGTTATGATTTATTAGCTTTAACAGAAAGTATTAAACAGCATTTGCAGGCATTACAAAATTAAATATCCACAACACCCCAAATCGTACATAAAGGTTATAAAATATAATAGTAATTAATCTCCAATAAAATATAATGATTCTATGGATGTAATTATTGTCTTTGGCATAGGCGCAATTTTAGTTGCAACAGGTGTGATATCACCTAAACCCAAAGAAGATGAACTAGCTGAGGCAGATGTTGTCAAAACGGAGGAAGTAATAACTCCTCCTCCAGAAATTAAACCAGAGCCAGAGCCTACACCTGCTCCAGAGCCTACACCTGCTCCAGAGCCTACACCTGCTCCAGAGCCTACACCTGCTCCAGAGCCTGAGCCTGAACCTCAACCCGAAGAGCCGAAAGAAGAGGTGAATACCGAACAAAATGAAGAACAAGACGCTAAACCTGAAGAAGACGAAATAACTACTATTGAAGAAGAAGCCACACAACCAAACGAAAATAAAGGGTTAAGTATGATAAATATTATTCTTTATATTCTTGGTGCAATTGCTGTAATCGCTGCGGGAGTATACTTTTTTATGAGAAGGGAGCCAGAAGCACAAAGCGCAGCAGATATTGCTAGATCACAATCACAAGAGGAACCAAAACCTGAGCCACAAGAGGAACCACCTCAAAAAGAGACTCAATTAGAGTCAGAATCTGAACAAACATCCCAAGAAGAAACTCAATCGGAGACTGTCCAAGAAGAAACTAAGTCAGAAAATACAGAGCAATCATCAAATAATGATGATGAAAATAATAATAGATGATTATTTAAGAAATTTTTTTCCACCGCTTAAATAAGCACATTTTTCACATTTCTTTTCAATCTCAGGAGGCTCAACTAAATTTAAAACTTCTTTCATTTCAATTAATTTTTTCTCAATCCAAGATGTATCTACGTGATAAGGTATTAATGTAGTTTGAAAATCTATTTTGTTGTTAAATTTGTTGTTAGTTTTATCACCATTACAAACATAAAAAAAGGTTCGATTTGAAACTTCAAAATCCATTTTTCTCAAAATATGAACATATATATCCATTTGTAATTTATAACTTAGATGCCATTGAGCATCTAGATAAGACGATACTGTAACAGGGTAAGTTGATGATTGAGCTTTGTAATCTACAACAACTAATTTTTTTTCATCTAAGTCAAACCAAAGATCATCAATACCTCCATGAATAATAAGATTAGTTTTTTCATCTAAATAAGAAATTCCACCTCTTAAAGAATT